>JAESGI010000041.1_pt1 | contig 232194 bp, 221 predicted proteins | sample 9269671 | NCBI WGS metagenome assembly JAESGI01 (sample SAMN14515641, study PRJNA621666) | algae metagenome | isolation source: Nostoc indistinguendum CM1-VF10 and co-occurring heterotrophs from gravelly... | place: USA: Clark Mountains, San Bernardino, California | collected 1998-06-05 | reverse complement strand
TTTTTTTTTTTTTTTTTTTTTTTTTTTTTTTTTTTTTTTTTTTTTTTTTTTTTTTTTTTTTTTTTTTTTTTTTTTTTTTTTTTATTTTTTTTTTTTTTATTTTTTTTTTTTTTTTTTTTTTTGGTCTTTTTCCCCCCCCCCCCCCACCTCTCTATTTTCTGTTTTTTACAAGCAATATCAGATTAAGAAAAAGAAGAAGGAAATCAAGCGTCACCCATATTCCCACTTTTATATTTTCGTAGTTATAATCTTCTACTTGTACCTTTGCTATATCCGAAAGCTTTACACTCTGATTGATATAATTCCGTACTTCAATAATCTGGTCAATGTTTTTATTGGGAAGTGCATGCTGTGAAAAGTACACAAGGTTTTTCTTTCCTAGATATCCGGCAATCCAGTATTCATCGGACTTATCCATTTTAAGGTATTCTATCCTATAATATTCCGGACGGATCTTCCCGATATGTTTTGTATCAATAACCTTTCCCACTTCGGAATCATTGATGGTTACAACATAAAAATCCAAAGGCTGCGGAAGTTTATTGATTACCTGAAGCGCAACAGAATCTTCCATAATTCCTACCGCACTTTTTTTTACAAACCAATAGGTAAAAATGGAAATAGAAAAAACGATGGTAACAATACGAAAGAGTTTTGCCCATTCGGCTCCTTTTCCTCTTTTAATTTTAGACAAAAAAAGAGAAATAACCAAAGCCCAGAAAATTACCAGAACAATGAATACCATATTGCAAAGATACTTATTTTAAAGAGCTTTCAGGATAATTATCAGCTCACATTCCACTCTTTATAAAACTGATCAAGGAATTGCAGCATAAAATTATGTCTGTCGGCTGCAATTTCTTTCCCTTTTTGTGTATTCATGAGATCTTTCAGCAACAAAAGCTTTTCGTAGAAATGATTGATGGTAGTACCATCGGATTTTTTATATTCTTCTTTCGACATATTCAGCTTAGGTTTAATTTCCGGATCATACATCAGATTATTTTTAAAACCTCCGAAGTTGAATGTTCTGGCAACTCCTATAGCTCCTATGGCGTCAATCCTGTCTGCATCCTGAACAATTTTAAGCTCAACCGGAAGGTTTTCCGGAGTTTCCGCCCGGTTTTTAAATGAAATATTTTTAATAATGAATAAAACTCTTTCAATAACCTCTTCAGATGCTTGCTGATTTTTCAGAAACTCGCTTGATACGCTGAGCGCTAATGTTTCATCGCCATTATGGAATTTAGGATCTGCTATATCGTGAAGCAACGCTGCCAATTCAACGACCTCCAGGTTGCAGTCTTCCGTTTCGGCAATTTTTTTGGAGAGTTTCCAGACTCTTTCGATATGATACCAGTCGTGGCCGGCTTCTGCACCTTTTAATTTTTCTTTTACAAATCTTACAGTGTTTTCAATCAAATTATTCATTATATCAGTTCATTTACAATAATATCCCAGAGCTTTTTATTATAGCTTCTAAAAAAATTAACATGACCGATCTCGCCTTTAGCGGATTCGGCCGTTTTTACTAATCTGTAAGTAGGTTTAAGATTGGGATAGGTATCGTTGAGGAGACTTTTAACTCCCTTTTCCGTCAACCATACATCATCCTCTGCCCTGATCACAAATACTTTCTGTGTTAATGTTTTAGAATAGTCATCGGTTTTATCCAACAATCCATTGGTCGATTTCCTGTTTAAAATTAAGGTTCTCCAGTCATATGCGCAATTTTTCGGAAGACTTTCTCCCAACCCGAACCATTGGGCGGGAAAATATCCTAACAAAATTGTTGTTAACGGCTGTACAATTCCGAATCCCAGATAAGCTTCTATTTTTGTTCTGAACTTTAAATTCCCTACAAATGCATTCTGTGTTCCGACAAAGACAAACTCTTCAAAAATATCCGAATCTCTATTCATTCCTAAAATTAATGCGCCTACAGAATGCCCCAGACAATATTTATTATAATTCTCAAAATTAAATTGAATATATTCGGTGATTGCTTTAAAATCTTCGGACCCCCAAATTCGCATGGAAGCTTTGAAATTTTTCATATTTCGGGGTTTTGAAAGTCCTATCCCACGATAATCATATGTTATTACGGTAAATCCCTTTTCAGCAAAATAGCGGGCGAAAGAAAAGTATACCTGCTGTTTTACTCCTGTTGCAGAATTGATAAGCAATAGTTTGTGATTACTTTGCTCCGGTAAAAACAAATGCGCCGTAATAACGACCTGATCATGCGTTGTAATGAGTAACTTCTCCATTGATAAAAGAAAAATCCACTATAAAAGTGGAAATTTTAGTTTAGATATAAGTACAGTTTAAGAACTTTCGATATGTGATAAATAGTTTATAAAGCAAAATCAGACAATCTCGGAAGACCAGTCTGCGAACCTTTTTTTACCGAAACTCTTGCCGACACCTCATTCCCGAATTTTACGCAATCTTCAATATCATTATCATGGCACAGTGCAACAGAAAATCCTACTGTAAACGCATCTCCCATGCCCATTTTGTAGATGGTGTTGTCTTTCTCATTTCTGCAGTATTTCATTTCTGTCCCGTCAAAATAAACGGTAGAATTGATATGATCCCGTACAAAAACTTTATTGAAATATTTCTTAAGAATGTCCTCTCTCTGCTCTTCTCCAAAAAGAATATGCAGCTCATTACTCTTTACTACAATAAAATCAAGATTTTCTACTGTTTCGTCTGACAATCTTTGTGCAGGAGATGCATAAAGTCCTACTTTTTTACCGTATTTTTTAGCTTTATTAACAGTGAATTCTACAACTTCCATGGAAATTTCAAGCTGAAGCAGAATTAGATCGGCGGTCTGAAAATATCGATCTGCAGATTCTACATGTGCTGTGCTTAAATAATTATTGGCTGCAGGTACTACAACAATGGCTGAATTTCCCTGCGATGCGGTAACATAAGCCGTACCGCTTGCATCATGATCGGTCTCAAAGACAAAATCAACATTCACATTTTCATTGATCATGTTTCTCATAATCTGCTGTCCAACGGGATCCTGCCCCACACAGCCTACAAAGTACACACTCGCTCCCAACCTTGCTGCTCCGACAGCCTGATTGGCACCCTTCCCGCCAAAAAAACTTTCAGAATGGGCAGCAATAACTGTTTCATTGTTCCCCGGAACTTTTTCAGTTTCCAGGACAAGGTCTATGGAAGAGCTTCCTACAACGATTATTTTGGGTTGTTCTGATGAAAAATTCATTGCCTTAACATGTTAATAATTGGGTTGGTAATACTGAATATTTATCAATTAAAATCTTAACTAATCTCTATGAATTCAGTTACGATTTTTACAGGCATCAGGTTTTTATCGTATGCAATATAGCTTGCATAAAATCCTTCTCCATATCCGGTTTCAAAGGCAAAAATAGTTCCAGGATGACTTTGGGAGGGTTTTAAAAATGCGAATTGGTCAATTGCTCCATTTTCATCAAAGAAATACTCGTGGAAAAATTCTTCATATATTCCCATAAAGTCAGCTCCTTTGCTATGGTACAATCGCTGTTCAAGTTCATTAAGACTGTTCTGTGTATCAGCATCCATGAAGCATCCCATTCCGCTTTCCACCGGATATCCGAAAACCTCACCTTCTTCCAGCTCTTTTACGTTTTGTCCTTCTGTGGTGGCAAGTTTCCAGTCGGCGATGGCTTCCTGGCTGAAAATGATTTCGGCATATGCTACACAGTTGCTTTCTCTTTCTTTATGCAGCAAAACAGGGAAATCTCCTTTCGGAAATACCGTAGAGAAAGGTTTCATATCATTTGTGATCACAGGATCACAGGCAATAAGATGACCGCTTGAAAGGTATATTTTCCCAACGTCAAAGCTTTCCAGCAAGGGACTTTCTACAAAGTTTCTGGAAAATAGCTTTTTTATGTTTTCTAGATGTGTCATTTTTAATTCTTATTATCAAATTGCAGAGTTGTTCGTAGAATTGTCAGGCTGAGCGGAGTCGAAGCCTTTTTTACTTTATCTGCCTCAAAATTTTTTGAATGACTTTCATTTTGACAAATAGAAAGTCCTTTCAGCTTTTCCCATTTATCATTAATGATAGCTTCCTTCTTTTTTCTGCTCCAGCCTTTCACTTGTTTTTCAAATGCAATAGCTTGTTCAACAATATTAAATTCAGTATAAAACGCCAATTCAACCGGTCTTCTATTATGAGTATAACTTTCAGGATAATATCCTGATTGATGCTTTAGAAGTCTACCTTCCAAATCACTGGTAATTCCCGTATAATATGAATTATCCGAGCATTTTAATATGTAAACAAAATATTGCTTCATAACAATAGGGCTTCGACTCCGCTCAGCCTGACAAATCTAATACTATCCCTCAGATAAGGCTTTTTTATTATAATGCTGAACAGAATCAAAAGCGTTATAAACTTTTCAGCTTCTCTTCCAGAATCGCAATTTTGTCAAGCGCATCTTTCTGTTTTTTGCGCTCCACTTCTACAATTTCCGGTTTTGCGTTTGCAACAAACTTTTCGTTAGAAAGCTTTTTATCTACAGAGATCAGAAATCCTTTCAGATATTTTAATTCTTCTTCTGTTTTTGCTTTTTCCTCTCCTAAATCTAAGTTTTCACTTAACGGAATAGATACTTCTGTAGCGCCAACCAGGAAGGTAAAGCTTGGCTTATCTGTTTTTGTTCCGAAATGAATTTCTGAAACATTCGCTAGTTTCTTAATAACAGCTTCGTTGGCAAATGCTGATGCATTGGTATAAATTTCAGCAACCTCTCTTGGAGAAATTCCTTTTGTCTGGCGGTAATTTCTTACACCGGAAATCAGTTCTGCTGCCGTTTCAAAATTTTTAATGATGTCTTCATTAAATGCTTCGGCTTTTTTCTGCTGTGCAATTACCAAAGCCTCATCAACACTTCTTTCAGAAATAACCTGCCACAATTCTTCCGTTAAAAAAGGCATAAACGGATGCAGTAATTTCATTAATTCTTCAAAGAAATGAATCGTCTGGCTATAAACTTCTTTTGAAATTCCTTCCCCATAATACGGTTTTATAGCCTCCAGATACCATCCACAGAAATCGTCCCAGATCAATTTATAAATCAGATGCAAAGCATCAGAAATCCTGAATTTTTCAAACTGATCATTAATTTCAGCGATGGTTTTATTTAATTTGTTTTCAAACCATTCTATCGTCTGAGTTTCTGTTGCATTTGCAGGCTTATCTTCATGGTTCCACATGTTGATCAAACGGAAAGCATTCCAGATTTTCGTCATAAAGTTTCTTCCCTGAAGCATTAAATCTTCATCAAAAAGAAGGTCATTTCCTGCCGCAGAACTTAATAAAATTCCTACACGAACTCCGTCTGCACCATATTTATTCATCAATTCCAAAGGATCCGGTGAATTTCCTAAAGATTTAGACATCTTTCGTCTCTGCTTATCTCTTACAATCCCAGTGAAATAAACATTTTTGAACGGAACTTCTTTTCTGTATTCTAATCCGGCCATAATCATTCTTGCTACCCAGAAGAAAATAATATCCGGGCCTGTTACCAAATCTGAAGTCGGATAATAATAATTGATGTCTTTATTTTCAGGATCAAGCAAACCATCAAAAACCGACATTGGCCATAACCATGATGAGAACCATGTATCAAGAGCGTCTTCATCCTGTCTCAAATTTCGAGTTTCGAGTTCAGGGTTTTGAGTTTTCTCTTTGGCTAAAGCCAAAGCTTCTTCAATGGTCTCCGCAACAACAAAATCATTTTCTCCGTCACCGTAATAATAAGCAGGAATCTGCTGTCCCCACCAAAGCTGTCGGGAAATATTCCAGTCGCGAATGTTTTCCATCCAGTGTTTGTAGGTATTTTTAAATTTTTCAGGATAAAATTTAACCTCATCATCCATTACAACATCCAGAGCAGGTTTTGCAATTTCATACATTTTCAGGAACCACTGTACAGAAACTTTAGGTTCGATTACCGCGCCTGTTCTTTCTGAAGTCCCCACTTTATTTACATAATCTTCCGCTTTTAACAGAAGATTTTTCTCTTCCAATTCTTTAGCAATCTGCTTTCTTACCTCGAATCTGTTTTTTCCGGCATAATGTAATCCATAGTCATTTAAATTACCGTCATCATCCAGCGCATCAATCATTTGTAAACCGTGCTTTTGCCCTATTTCGTAATCATTAATATCGTGAGCCGGCGTAATTTTCAGAGCTCCTGTTCCGAATTCGATATCAACATATTCATCTTCGATAATAGGAATTACTCTATTCACTATCGGTACGATTACTTTTTTACCTTTTAAATGAGCGTATCTGTCATCATTAGGATTGATACATACCGCAGTATCCCCGAAAATGGTTTCAGGACGTGTGGTTGCAACAGAAAGAAATTCTTCTGAACCTTCAATTTTATATTTCAGGAAATATAATTTCCCGTTTTGCTCTTTAAAGATGACTTCTTCGTCGGAGATATTTGTTTTCGCTTCCGGATCCCAGTTTACCATTCTGTAGCCACGGTAAATCAGTCCTTTATTGTATAAATCAACAAAAGATTTGATTACCTGCTGAGAAAGCTTTTCTTCCATGGTAAAACGCGTTCTGTCCCAGTCGCAGGAACATCCTAGTTTCTTTAATTGTTCCAGAATGGTTCCTCCATACTTATCGGTCCATTCCCAGGCATGTTTTAAGAATTCTTCTCTGGTTATATCGGATTTATTGACTCCTTCAGACTTCAGTTTGGCAACAACTTTTGCTTCGGTAGCAATGGAAGCATGATCCGTTCCCGGTACCCAGCATGCGTTAAAGCCCTGCATTCTTGCACGACGGACCAGAACATCCTGAATGGTGTTATTAAGCATATGCCCCATGTGCAAGATCCCCGTAACGTTTGGCGGAGGGATGACAACAGTGTATGGCGGCTTATCATTAGGCTCTGAATGGAAGTATTTGTTTTCCAACCAGTAATTGTACCACTTTTGTTCTGTTTCCTGTGGATTGTACTTTTCTGAAATCTGCATAAATTCTTACTTTAATTTACAATTTGCAAAAATAGTCTAAAGAAAAAAAATTTTAAGTATGAATTAAAATAATTTTTAACTTTGTTTCTTAAAATTTGTCTAACAACATATTTAATATTCAAGAATATGAAAAAATTAATCGCAGGAATTGCTTTATTCGGAACTTTCGCATTGGCATCTGCACAAACGATCACGTTTGATAAAACAACTTTTGATTACGGTACAGTGAAGCCAAGTTCAGATGGTACAAGATTTTTTACAGTAACCAATACCGGTGACAAGCCACTTGTTCTTTCTAATGTAAAAGCATCTTGCGGATGTACAGTTCCCGAATTCAGCACAGATCCTATCATGCCGGGAAAATCTGCTAAAATCAAAGTTGGATATAACACTGCTATCAATGGCGGATTCAATAAAATGATCGAAGTGTTTTCGAATGATCCTGTGAACAGCAGAAGCGTAATCTACATTAAAGGAAATGTAGATCCAAACGCTCCGGAACCAAAGCCTTTAACTCCTGCTGAATTAAAAGCTAAAGCCAAGGAAGAGAAAAAAGCTGCTAAAGCAGCAAAAAAGGCTGCAAAAAAAGCCGCTAAAGCCGCCGCTAAAACTGCTGCATAATGAAAAAATCTTTACTTAAATAATCGAAACCGTCTCAGTGAGGCGGTTTTTTATTATATTTATATAAGGTTTGGCTAAAATTTAGATACGAGTTAAATGTTAATCTCTTATCTTTTATAACTATTAAAAAATGGACACCAATTTCTCAGATGATTTTTTAGTAAAGGGAAAATTTTCCATAAAAAAAGCATCAACACAATATAAAGGAAAACTTACCAAAGAAGAAGGTGAGCAACTCCTTATTGTTGAAAAGGTAAAACTTCGCGAGCTTCAGGAAAAACTGTATTCCGACGGAAGCAAGTCTCTTTTGGTAGTGCTTCAAGCAATGGATGCAGCCGGGAAAGACAGCCTCATCGAACATGTTTTTGGCGGGGTAAATCCACAGGGATGTAATGTTACCAGCTTCAAAACACCCAATCCAAAAGAGTACTCTCATGATTTTTTATGGAGGCATTATCTGGCGCTTCCTTCAAAGGGAATGATCGGTATTTTTAACCGCTCTCATTATGAAAGTGTTCTTGTTTGCAAAGTACACCCAGAATACAATCTAAATGAAAAGACATGGAAGTCCGTAAAGAATTTTGATGAAAAATTTTGGAAAAACCGCTATGATAGTATCAAAAATTTCGAAAAACATCTTATCGATAATGGAACTACGATTGTAAAGATATTTTTGCATGTTTCTAAAGACGAGCAAAAGAAAAGACTCCTCGACAGAATCAACGAACAGGAAAAAAATTGGAAATTTTCCGCTGCTGACCTTCCGGAGCGTGCACTATTCAGCAAATACATGGATTGTTACGAAGAAGCTATCAATGAAACTGCTAAAGATTATGCGCCGTGGTATGTAATTCCTGCAGATGATAAGTGGTTTGCAAGAGTTGCAGCCATACAGATTATTATTGATACTCTGGAAAAAATGGACCTACAGTATCCCCAATTGTCAAAAGAAGACCGTAAAGATTTAGAAGAAGCAAAAAAACAACTGGAAAACGAAAAATAAGTCAGAATGGAAGATGGGAGCTTGAAGATGGAGATTCTAAATTCATTGCATTTAAAGACTTCCTCCTTCAAGCCTCTAACTTCCTGCATAAGAAAACCACGAGAAAATCTGTAAGCCGGATTCTGTACTTCCGGAGAAGTGCCTGTTATTTATCTGTGTCTTACATTGCTGCAAAACTTTAGCTGATTACCCCTCGGCTTTCAGAGCGAGCAACTCCTATTTTCATTTCTGAAAAGAACCGATATACTTATCATTGCACCACAAAGAGTTTACCTGATTTCACTACAGCCGAACTGTACATCCTTTCTGTTGCACTTGTCCTACCCTCGCGGGTGACGGATGTTATCCGCTTTGCTGCTCTACGGTGTCCGGACTTTCCTACCCCCCGAAAACGGGAAATCAACAAGCCGACTTTCTCGTGGCTGCAAAGATACGATTTAATGTAACAATCTAGCAAAGTATCAGTATAACAATAGAAAAATTATGCTGACTTTAATAATTGCTGGATTGTTAAATTATTACCTTGTTAAATTGATATTTTCTTTATCTTCGTACCACTAAACTACACATCCACATTGGCCTCAAAGGAAAAAGAATTTGCGCAGCTTATTAAGGATAATCAGGGTCTGATTATAAAAGTTTCGCGTCTATACACCAATTCTTTGGAGGATGAGGAAGATCTTTTTCAGGAAATTGTGTTACAATTATGGAGAAGTTATGACTCATTTAAAGGAAATTCTAAAATTTCTACGTGGATGTATCGTGTAGCCCTCAATACAGCCATTACCCTTTTCAGAAAAAAAGCCAAAAGCCTGCCTACCAACGAGCTGGACATCAATCACGCCGATTTTATCGAAGATGATGATGAAAAGCAACAGCAGGTATCACTTTTGTATACTGTAATTAAAACGCTTCCTAATGTGGAACGAGCGATTGTAATGATGTATCTGGATGATTTGCCTTATAAGGATATTGCAGAAAACCTCGGGATCACCGAAGTTAATGCGCGTGTGAAAATGAACAGATTAAAGAAAACCCTTAAAGAAAAGATGGAAAAATATGCCTGAATTTGATTTAGACAGCTTTAAGAAGACTTGGCAGGAGCAACCTGTTCAGAAGAAATACGACGATAATGAAATCCTAAAGATGCTCAACAGAAAATCGCGAAATTATGTGAAATATATTTTCTGGATCAGTGTAGCAGAATTTTTACTCTTTTCTGTTATGGGGATATTCTATTTCTTTCAGAATGAAGAAGACAACGGTTTCCTTAATATTCTTGAAAAACTGGGCGCACAGAAAACGCAGCAGATTGAAAGCAGCTTTGATATTATCTATTGGATATTGAAAGTATCGAGCCTTATTGTTACTGCCTATTTTGTTTTAAAATTTTATCAGAACTATCGTAAAATCAGAATTGAAGAAAACCTGAAAGGACTAATTACAAGAATCCTCACTTTCAAAAAAACCGTCAACGCATTTATTTTAATCAGTATCCTTTTGCTGGTAGCTTTTACCTCGATCTTTACTATTTTCATATTTTATTCTTTAAATGAACAAAATGTTGAACCGAAAAGTTCCGAACTGACCATATTTGTCGTTGGAATTATTGTTACTACAGCATTTTCAGTATTGCTGATTTGGCTGTATTACAGACTGGTGTACGGAATTATTATGAGTAAGCTCGATAAAAATCTTAAGCAGCTTCGAGAGATCGATTCGCAGGAAGTTTAATCTATAACTTGCCACCCGAAAAAACATAAAAAAAAGCACTTTATTACAAAGTGCTTTTTTTTATTTTTTATAATTATTTTTTTACAATTCCTTTCTCAATCTCGCTACCGGAATATTCAGCTGTTCACGGTATTTGGCGATTGTTCGTCTTGCAATATTATAACCCTGTTCTTTCAGAATCATTACAAGAGCATCATCGGTAAGAGGTTTTCTTTTATTCTCTTTGCTGATAACTTCCTGAAGATGTGTCTTGATCTCTTTTGTGGAAACTTCTTCTCCATCGTCATTGGTAAGACTATCTGAAAACAGGTCTTTCAGATAAATAATTCCGTTGGGAGTATCGGCATATTTACTTTTTACAACCCTTGAAATGGTTGAAATATCAAATCCGGTGATATCGGCCACATCTTTCAGGATCATTGGCTTTAATGATTTTTCGTCTCCGGTGATAAAATAATCTTTCTGGAATTTCACAATTGCCGTAATAGTCTGCAGTAAAGTATTCTGTCGCTGATTGATTGCATCAATATACCATTTTGCAGCATCAAGTTTTTGCTTGATGAATAGTGCTGCCTGCTTATGTTCAGACGACTTTTTGTCGTGAGAATAGGTTGTTAGGATATCTTTATATTCCTCAGAAACCCTTAAAGTTGGTGCATTTTTACTGTTCAGCATTGGTACTACCTGCCCGTCTTTCACCTGTATTACAAAATCCGGAATAATTTCCTGATTAATAGTGATTGTCTGTGTATCAAAATTTCCACCAACTTTCGGGGATAATTTTGCAATTTCATCCAATGCATCTCTCAGATCTTCTTCTTCAATGTCATACTTTTGGATAATCTTGTTATAATGTTTATTGGTAAGCGCATCAAACTGATATCTTAAAATATTAGCAGCCAGAGAAACGGCTTTATCGGAGCTTACTTTCTTTTCAATTTGTAACAGCAGGCATTCCTGCAGTCCTCTTGCTCCCACGCCTGGTGGATCGAGCTTTTGGATATAATTTTCAAGAATATCCTCAACTTTTTCTTTAGTGGTATAAATTCCCTGTGAAAAGGCCAGATCATCAACTATAGACTTGATTTCCCTTCTCAGGTAGCCATCCGTATCTAAATTACCGATAAGGTATTCTGCAATTTTTTCATCTTCTTCACTGATGTTTACCAAATGAATTTGCTCGAGGAGATAGTCATACAGAGACTGTCCTTCCGTTAAAAGGCTTTCGTTGTCAAATTCCTCATCATCCGGAGAATAGTTGCTGGAAGCTGTTTTATAGTTCGGCTCGTCGTCATAAAGATACTGGTCTACATCAAAATCCGTTTCAATGCTTTCTGTACCCTCACTTTCATAAGAGTCTTCCAGAGAAGAGAAATCATCCTCCTTAGATTCTTCTTTTACAATTTCCAATGCAGGATTTTCTTCTAATTCTCTTTCGAGTTCCTCTTCAAATTCCAGGGTGTGAAGCTGGATCAGCTTCATCAACTGGATCTGCTGAGGCGCCAACTTCTGTCCTAATTTGAGTTGTAAGTGTTGTTTAAGCATATTACTAGATAGTATTTAACATAACATATTCCACGAATTTAGGAAAATATTTTGATAAAAATAAATTTTAGCACGATTTTTGCATTACAAGTTCCATAATAAACTATTTAAAATAAACAGAAAAGCCCTGATCGATGTATGTCAGGGCTTTTTCCTTATTTATATTTCCAATGTATCCGGGTTTCTTCTGTTGTCCCAAAAAGCGAGAATTTCAACAGTATTTTCAACGGCTCTGTAGTAGATAGAAAAATTTTTATCAATCAGTACATATCGTATTCCTTCAATTTCGGATAATGTACCGATGTGTGGATTTTTGGAAATAAGTTTTTCTTTCTTTTCAACATCGATTCGTAATTTTCTGGAATATTTCTGAGAAGAGTTATGAAAATTCCAATAATTTAAAGTATCAGCAAAAGAAAACAAAGCTTTTCTGGTCCACCTTATTTGAAACATTGATTCAAAATTTCTTTAACTTCTTCATCTGTAGCAAACTCTCCTCGGTCTGCCTGCTCAACACCTTCAAGCAAACGCTTTTTCTGCCATTGCGTAAGCTTTCCTTCTTTTTCAATCTCGAAATTAATTTTTAATTCCTTTAAAAGTGCCTTCAGCAGATTGATCTGATTTTCATTATCCGTATGTATTGTAATCGTGCTCATTTCCAAAATTTTAGTAAAGTTAATAAAAAAATCCTTCCGTTTTTAACCAGAAGGATTTCGATATTATTTAAAACATTTTTAGAATTCTGCATTCTTAGGTGTTCTTGGGAAAGGAATAACATCTCTGATGTTCGTCATTCCGGTTACGAAAAGGACAAGCCTTTCTAATCCCAATCCGAAGCCTGCGTGCGGAACGGAACCGAACTTTCTTGTATCCAGATACCACCAAAGTTCATGCTCATCAACATGCATATCGGCCATTTTCTGTTTTAGAACATCCAATCTGGCTTCTCTTTCGGAGCCTCCGATAATTTCACCGATTCCCGGGAAGAGAACGTCCATGGCTGCAACTGTTTTACCATCTTCGTTAAGTTTCATGTAGAACGCTTTAATTTCTTTTGGGTAATCAAATAAAACTACCGGACTTTCAAAATGTTTTTCCACCAGATATCTTTCGTGCTCGGATTGGAGGTCGGTTCCCCAATTTTCAACAGGGTATGCAAACTTTCCTTTTTTATTTTCCTTAGAATTTAATAAAATTTCAATCGCTTCCGTGTAAGAAACTCTCTTAAATCTTTTTGACACTACATTTTCAAGTTTTTCGATTAAACCTTCTTTTGCTCTTTCTTTCTCCGGCTTTGATTTTTGTTCTTCCTCAAAACGTTTATCTAAGAAATCAAGGTCGTCTTTACAGTTATCCAAAACATACTGAATCACATATTTAAGGAAATCTTCAGCAAGGTCGATGTTATCATCAAGGTTATTGAAAGCTACTTCCGGCTCAATCATCCAGAACTCGGCAAGATGTCTCGTTGTATTTGAATTTTCTGCACGGAAAGTTGGTCCGAATGTATAAATTCTTCCCAATCCCATTGCCGCCGTTTCTCCTTCCAACTGTCCGGAAACCGTTAAATTGGTTTTTTTTCCGAAGAAATCTTGTGCAAAATCAATTTCGCCCTTTTCATCTCTCGGAATATTGTCTAAATCAAAGTTGGTAACACCAAACATTTCCCCCGCTCCTTCTGCGTCAGCACCCGTAATCACAGGTGTGTTAATATAAAAAAACTGGTTTTGATTAAAAAACGAATGAATGGCAAAACTCACGGCATGACGCACTCTGAAAACCGCTCCGAATAAGTTGGTTCTGAATCTCAGGTGAGCCTGCTCCCTTAGTGTTTCCAGGGAATGCTTTTTAGGCTGAAGGATGGTTTTATCTCTTTCTTCGGTAAAATTATCTCCTAAAATGATAATTTTCTTTGCAAGGATTTCTACAGCCTGCCCTGCTCCCTGACTTTCTACCACTTCACCAACAATCTTCAGAGAAGCTGCCGTACTGATTTTAGAAATGATTTCTTCATCAAAATTTTCAAAATCAACAACAATCTGCAAATTATTAATCGTAGAACCATCATTAAGTGCAATGAAACGATTAGCACGGAATGTTCTTACCCAGCCGTAAACCGTAATGTCATGATGTAATACTTTCTTGTAATCCTCCAGGATTTCCTTAATTGTCTGCTTTTTCATTTGTTGATTCAATTTTTTGTGTAAAAATTAATGAGTGCAAAGGTACAAAAAACGTTTTAAGACATAAATAGTTCTATTCGTTTAATTTTGATATTTATTGTTGGTAAATTGGGTATTGCATATAATCTAAGTAACCGTGCGTTTCATACAGAATATCATACCCCTGATCTGTTAGATAATAGTGACAGATTTTTACTTCGTTATTTCGTTTGGTAAAGGTTAAAACAGCAGGACATAATTTGGCTTTATCAACTTTCATGGCGAAGACCTCATAATCATCATTTATTTTCTTCCTGCTGAAAATTCCCAGTGATCTGTCGTTTATAAATCTTGCTATTATAATATCCTTTATGGAATAGGTAAAAAGCTCATACTTTATTCCTTCGTATTTTGCACAGTTTTCATTCATCGTAGAAGAAATGGTGAGAGAATCTTTTGTTATATTTTTAATAACGCCCGATCTGTATCTTTTTCCGTCCCGGAATTCCAGATCATAAATTGCTTCCATCCTCATGGTAAATCCTTCTTTTGAGGGCTTCCAGCTTTTTGCAGGATCAATGACTTTTCCCTTCTTTTGAACAATCAAAACATAACCAGGCTCATATTTGCAATCATAATATTTTTTGTAATGTAATTCATAACCCAGACTGTCTTGAACTGTCTTAAACTGAGCACTTACATATATTCCGGATATGATAATTAATAAAGAGCTTAAAATTTTTATTGTAAGATTTTTCATAGCTTTTTTCAATTTAATTAAACAAAACTGTTTTTTTCGTAGGTTTTCCTTTTCTGATTTTCCATGCATGATAAGAACTCGGAACATCATATTGCCATTTCGGGAGAATCAGAATAATGAGAATTACATCAATATGCGAGATAAGTCCTAAAGCAACCAGTACAGAAAACGCCCATCCCGCCTGTTGGAAGCCAATGAGATAAGTAAAGGCAATGAGCAGACTCAATCCCCACATTTTTGATAAGAAGGCATGGGTACAGGTTTCTTTTCCGAATTTGATCCAGCTTATAATGTAACAGAGCATCTCCATTACAAAGAGTAACAAAATTCCTTTCCATTCATTTTCAATTAAATCAGTATTTAAGAAGTAGGCAGCAAATCCCAGAGAAAGCCAGAAAATCAAATCGGTTTGGCTGTCGAGCCGTCTTAGTTTTTCAGAAGAAACACCTGCTTTCCGGGCAATAATACCGTCGAAAATATCTGTTATTAATCCCAAGTACATCAAAACCAAAATTATCAGCCGGGATTTTTCACCTATAAAATAAGATAAGGAAAGAAGGACAGGTGCGAGAATAAACCGTAAAGCGATTAAAATATAAGGTATTGCATTCATGATATATTATTGAATTTTTAAAATTATGCTTCAAAATTATTGGTTGAAAGCACTGGAATAAATGCGAAAAGAAATTAAAATAAATTTCTAAATTTGTGAAAATCGCAAAACATGCATCAGGAACTTTTACTCAGGCAGATCCGGAGAAAAATCGGGGATAAATCTTTGAATGATGAAATTGCCAATATTCTCGACATAAGCTATGACGCCGCGCACCGGAGAACTTCCCTGAAGGCGAAATTCAGTTTTGAGGAAGCGTTGGAGCTGGCTAAGTATTTTCAGATTTCACTAGATCAGTTTCAGGCTTCCGATCATCAGATGGTGGTAAGAAAAACCTCAGCCGTAACGCAAACCGAAGACCTCGAATCTTTTTTCAGAAATAATCTGATGGTTTTTGAAAATCTTCCGCTCAGCAGTGCAATGACCATCTACTATTCTGCGAAGGATATTCCGTTTTTTTATACGCTTTCCGATACGTTACTTTCCCGCTTCAAAATTTATGTCTGGATGAATCTGCTGAATGCAAAACAGGTCTTCATTCCTTTCCGGGAATTTTCTCCGCCGGATTTTGAAGGAAATACCAAAAAATTAAGGAAAATATATGAAGAACAAAACGTTGTGGAATTGTGGAACGACATGACTGCCGCAAGCGTTTTACAGCAAATTATGTATTATTATGAAACCGGACTTCTCAAGAGGCATGAAGCGGGAATTATCCTCCAGGAGCTAAAGGTATTAATAGAATATATCGAGCAGAAAACAGAAAGCAGTCCGAAATTTCATCTGTATGAAAATGAACTGATGCATCTTTCCAATGATATTTTTTTTCATCATCCGCAACAGTCGCTTTTTGCCATTCCCACCAATATGTTTGGATATCTATTGATCAATGACGAAAAAACGTGCAAAGAAACACAGAACTATTTTGAGCATCAAATTAAAAACTCAAAATCACTGAATACTTCCGGTAACCGAGACCGGAAAATATTTTTCAATAAAATATATGTACAGATTGAAAAGATATATGAAAAAGTGAATCGTTAAAAGTGAATTCCTTTATGTGAAGAAATGATTATTCATCTTTTTTGGAAGGAACCAGAAAAACATCGATAAGTCCTTCAGGAAGCTGCATTTTGATGAATTTTTCTTCTCTGTTTACTTCTAGAATCCAGTCTTTGATAATAGGAATTACCACTTCTTTACCGTCGAGATTGGTAACAAAGTAGGTTTGTGCGGTCTGATCGTTTACAGATCGGATCACGCCGCAGTCATTATCATTTTCGTCAAGGATATTATACCCGATAATCTCATGATAATAGAATTGTTTTCCTGAAAGTTTCGGCAAGGTGGAAAGCGGTAAATACACACTTTTACCGAGAGACTGATCTACCAGCGCTTCTGTAGAATTTTTGAATGATATATTCAGCGCATCAGATTTGCTCCGGGAGGTTTTTTCAATAAAAAAAGGAACCAATAATCCGTTGATTTCAACGAATATTGATTCCAATTTATTGTAAAGCTCGGGTTGGTCGGTATCCAGTTTAAGGATGACATTTCCCGCAAGTCCGTGTCTGCGTGTGATTTTTCCTAATAAATAGCAATCTTCTTTACGCATGCCGGAATCTCTTACGCTTCAGTGTTTTCTTCTGTAGATTCAGCAGCAGCTTCTCCTTCTGTAGTTTCTTCAGCAGGTGCATTTGCAGCTTCTTCAGCAGCTTTAGCATCAGCTTCAGCCTGTGTAGCAGCAGCGATTCTTGCTTCATTTACTTTAGCTTCAGCTTCCAAAGCAGCTTTTCTTGCATCAGCCTGCGCCTTAGATAAACCTTCAACTTTACCTTGTACTTTAGCCTCTTTAGCTTCTACCCAAGCATTGAATCTTTTTTCAGCTTCAGCCTCATCAAAAGCTCCTTTAGCAACACCACCTTGTAGGTGTTTTTTGTAAAGAGCACCTTTGTAAGAAAGAATAGCTCTTGCCGTATCAGTTGGCTGAGCACCGTTATTTAACCACTTTACAGCAGAATCAACATTTAAATCGATTGTTGCAGGGTTAGTAATTGGGTTGTATGTTCCTAACTTCTCGATGAATTTACCATCTCTTCTAGCTCTGGAATCTGCAACCACGATGTGGAAGAAAGGTTTTCCTTTTTTACCGTGTCTTTGTAATCTGATTTTTACTGACATAATGTTTGAATTTTAAGGGAACTCGTCCCAGTTAAATATTTTAAGAGTGCAAAGATAATAAAAAAGTTTGAAGTAAAAAGCGCTGGATGAAAAGTTTTATGAATTCAATTATTTTTCAGGAGCCGGAAACCTGCTCTCGCTACTTGCTTTTTGATTTTTCGGCGGCGGCTTTGCCGCCGCCGAAAAATCAAAAGAGCTCAGACAGGCCGCTCGATCAGGGCTAATTTACTCCCGATTACCCATGTAGAATAATCCAAGGCATTTCTGGTTTTCTTCAATGGCCAGAGATTCCTTCAAATGTTCAACAAGCTTGGGTGAGCTCCAGTAACAGCCGATTCCGTTTGCGGTGCAGGTAAGGTACATGTTCTGGACTGCCATTGATATAGCGGCAATTTCTTCCCATTCCGGAACCATCCCGCTAAAATTTACAACAATAGAAGCAATTGCATCTGCTTTATTTATTTTAAAGCCTATATCATTGTATTTTTTCTCTAAGAAAAGATGTCCGGGCTGAGTAGCTTTGTAAATAGCCTGCATTTCTGAGGCAAGCTTTGCTTTTTCTTCCCCCCTGAATATTTTAAAACGCCATGGTTTTGTACGTTTGTGATTGGGAGCAAATATAGCTGAATGGAGTATTTCGTCTATAATTTCCTGTGAAATTTCCGTATCGATGTAGTCTTTAGGAAATATACTTCGTCTTTGCTCTATGATTTCTTTTAAAACTTCTGCTTTATTCATAGTGCAAAGCTACAAAAAAGACGTAGAAGTGAGATGTGAAGTGAGATGTGAAGTGAGAAGTTAACGGTGAGAAGTGAGACGTTATTAAAAATACATCTTACTTTTCACTTCTTACATCTTACTTTTCACTTCTAACTTTTACAATCTTCAATTAGTGAGAAGTTAACGGTGAGAAGTGAGACGTTATTAAAAATACATCTTACTTTTCACTTCTTACTTCTTACTTCTTACTTCTTACCTCTTACTTCTTACCTCTTACTTTTCACTATCACAAAACTTCAATAATTTTCTGATGGATTTTGTTAAGTGTAAATTCATCACCCGATTTCATGCCCATCATTTTCTTTGCCATTGGGCTTTCGGAAGAAATAGCGTAGAAACGGTCTCCCTCAAAAAAGAACTCTCCCAAAGAAACAGAAATATAAAACCTCGCTTTATTGGTAATCACCAAAGAACCCAGCTGAACTCTTTCTGTAGAATTGTTCAAAACTTTCGCCATATTTCTCCTCAAATCATTCAATGCGGCGAGCTGCCTCTGCATCTGGTAAATTTCCTCCTGCATTTCTTCCCGCATGCTGTCATATTTCGGAGTTTTTTTTATATCCCGGCTTGCTTCCAAGGTAAACTCTATAAAGTTTTTCAGCTTTTCTATCTTTTCTGCAATTACGGTTTTTACATAATCTCTTATGTTATTTTTCTCAAATACTGTCTTCTCCATACATCGAATCTTTATATAAAGATAATATTTTTTAAATAATATTTATTCTGCTTATATAAATAACTATCCGAAAAAGATAAAGGCATTGATGAAATAATAATGAAAAGCCCCGCGGAAATTTTGCGGGGCTTTGTTTTATTTTTCGACTAAGTTTTTAAGATTGTTAAGGCCTTCTTCATACGATTTTCCCATTTGATAATCCATCATGGGCCTCATTATTTTCATCATCGCGTCCTGCTCCGTATCCATGGTCCAGGTTACTTTGGTCGAATTCCCTTCTGGAGAAAGTGTAATTTCGGAAGTAGCCTGTCCGTCAAACGGCCTTTTAAAAATCATTTCTGTTTTCTGCTTTTGGTTCGGAACCAGTTCTTTGATTTCCTGACAACCCGCTCCTGCATTATCATTTTTACTGTCCCAACAGTATTGATCGCCTATTTCACCAGTAGTCCCCGAATACGTAATTTTCATATTCGGATCCAGTTTCATCCAAGGATTCCATTGATTAAAGGACTGCATTGAGCTGATCTGATTCCAGACTTTTTCTTTCGGAGCCTTTATAACCATTGATTTCTCATAATGGTAATTACCGCTAAAAGCTAGCATCGCAATCACTGCATATACAACAAAGAGAAGAATAATGACACCAAGAATTTTTAAAATTGCTTTCATAGTTCCATATTATTTTTAAGATTAATTTTTTTTCAACACAAATAGCGTTTCAATTTGCTGTCAAAATTAATCAATTTCTTATAATCCCGACTTTGCATATGACAAGATTATTCAGGACCATTCCATTTTGTCATATCTTCTTTTCCGGGCATCATTTTTGCGCATTTCTGCTGTCGGTTCAGCAGAATCATTACATTTACATGAATTAAAAATTAGAGTATGAATATATTAACAGAAAAATTTAATACACCATATCATTCGGCACCATTCCATCAAATTAACAATGAAGATTACCTTCCTGCATTCAGGGAGCTGATCAAAAAATCAGAAGAAGAAATAGACACCATCGTCAACAATTCCGAAGAGCCAACTTTTGAAAACGTCATTGAAGCATTGGCGTATTCCGGAGAGCAGCTGGATGCGGTTTCCAATATATTTTTCAATTTGAACTCGGCGGAAACCAACGACGAACTGCAAAAGATCGCCCAGGAAGTTTCTCCGATTTTAACGGAATATTCTTCAAAAATTTCTCAAAATGAAGCACTTTTCAACAAAATAAAAAAAGTGTATGACGAAAAAGAAAAATATAATCTTAATGAAGAGCAGCAGATGCTTTTAAATGAAACTTACAAAGGTTTTGTAAGAAGCGGCGCCCTGTTGAATGAAGAAGACAAAGAGAAACTTAAAAAGATCAGTATGGATTTGTCTGTGAAATCCCTTCAGTTCGGACAAAACGTTTTAGCTTCAACAAACAATTATTTCAAACAAATTACCCGTAAAGAAGATCTTGCCGGAATCCCGGAAGCTATTCTGGAACAATATGCAGAAGAAGCCAAAGAAAGAAACCTCGAAGGCTGGGTGGTAACGTTACAATATCCAAGTTACATTCCGTTCATGACGTATGCTGAAAACCGTGAACTGAGAAAAGAAATTGCATTGGCAAACGGTAAAAAATCTTTCGACGGCGGTGAATTTGATAATCAGAATCTTATTAAAGAACTTCTTTCTTTAAAACAGCAAAAAGCTGAATTATTAGGCTATAAAAACTACGCAGATTACGTTCTGGAAGAAAGAATGGCAAAATCTCCGACAAAAGTTATTGATTTTCTAAACGAGCTTCTAACCAAAGCAAAACCTTATGCTGACAAAGAAATTGAAGAATTGAAATCTTTGGTAAAAGCAGACGGAATTGAAGAAATGCAGGCTTATGACCATGCTTTTTATGCAGAAAAGCTGCGTAAAGCAAAATATGATCTTAATGATGAAGAATTAAAGCCTTATTTTCCTTTAAGTCAGGTTCAGGATGCCGTTTTTGGTTTAGCTGAAAAACTTTTCCATTTAACTTTTGAAGAAAGAAACGATATTCCGAAATATCATGAAGAGGTAAAGGTTTATGAAGTAAATGAGATTATCGCAGTATCCAGTTCAGGAATGATTGAAAAAGAATTCAAAGCCCTGCTTTACGTAGATTATTTCCCTAGAAAAGGCAAAAGAGCGGGGGCATGGATGACGAGCTATAAAAATCAGTATCAGAAAAACGGTGAAAATTCCCGCCCACATATTTCTATCGTCTGCAATTTCAGCAAACCGACAAAAGATACGCCAAGTTTACTGACGTTTCAGGAAGTGACGACCTTGTTCCATGAATTTGGTCACGCCCTTCACGGAATGCTTGCCAATACGCAATATCCTACTCTTTCCGGAACTTCCGTAAAATGGGACTTCGTGGAATTGCCTTCGCAGTTTCTGGAAAATTTCTGCTACGAACCGGAGTTCCTGAAAACTTTTGCCAAACATTATAAAACCGGAGAAGTTTTACCGGATGAAAAGATTGAAAAAATAGCACAGTCGAAAAACTTTATGGAAGGCTACCAGACTTTGAGACAGCTTGGTTTCGGATTGCTGGATATGAATTACCATACTAAAGTTGGAGAGTTGGAGAATAAAAGTGTGAAAGAGTTTGAAGATGAATATATGAAAGAGACACAATTGTATCCTTCTAATCCTGAAACAGCGATGAGTCCGAGTTTTTCGCATATTTTCCAGGGTGGATATTCTGCGGGATATTATTCCTACAAATGGGCGGAAGTTCTGGATGCCGATGCGTTTCAATACTTTAAAGAAAACGGAATTTTCAATTCTGAAATTGCTGCAAAATATAAAGTTCTCCTGTCTTCCGGCGGTACGAAAGACCCAATGGAACTGTACAAAAATTTCAGAGGAAGCGAGCCGAAAGTGGAAAGCTTGTTAAAAAGAGCTTTTGGATAAAATTCTAAAACCATTAAGTTAATGAGCTTAATGGTTTTTATTTTAAATTAGACTGATGTAAAGTTTATTTATGTTGATCCGAAAAACATAATATATGAAAACCGGAAAACATATTGTCAGTTATTACTTTTGCAATGACGGCAAAACCGATGTGGTTAATTAAAAAGATTAAAAATGAACAGCGTTACCAAAAGACTAGAAAATGTAAAAAAGCTTCAGGCAAAAAGACGGGACAATGACGATTATTGGGACCAGATAAACGATCTTTTAATTAAAGAACTGGATGAAATCTTAGCAATTGAGCCTGGAAATACTTCAGCTTTAATTAATATCGGTGCAATTTATTCGGACATGGGAGAAGACGAACAGGCGTTGGAATATTTACGTAAAGCATTAGATCTTGGCTCGGATGATAAAAATCTGTTTATAAATCTTGCAATTGTGATGACTTATATGGGAAAGCATCCTGAAGAGTACCATGAATATCTTGAAATAGCAGAAAGCAAAATTGAAGATCCGCTGACTTTTAAAGCCCATTTTGATCCTGAGTCTCGTTGAAAATAATGGTTCAAAGGATGGAATAAAATAAATGAAGGCTTTCCATAAATAATAAAAAAATTAAAGATAGAATATCGGCAGAGTGTATGAAAGAGTAATACTCTGCTTTTTTTATGTAAAATTTCACTACCTTTAGTATCGAAAACACCAATAAACAAGGGATTACATAGCATTATGAAAGACAAACTCTATTTCATTAAGACCAATCCTGTCAGCGCAAAGATTAATCTTTACAATAAACTCTGCAGCGAAGAAAACAGTCTGCTAACCTTCCTCGAAGACGACAAGAAGGCAAGCCTGGAAATTATTAAAAAGAAAACACTTGATGACGTTGAAGGTCTTACACGGGAAGAATTTATATGCATATTCAATTGGTTTGAAGCCCGGTACGGTTCAGATCCTGAAGAACTTAAAGCCCAGCTTTTTATTCATGGAATTGATATTTTTTACGAAATTTCTGAGCCGTTGTGCATTGAAAATTTTTCTAAAATGCTCAAAGATTATGAAGATTATTTAGGCAGTAGATTTTCTTTCATTATGAATTCCGAAAGTTTCAATCATTTCCTCATTTACGGGATCTTTTTCACCGGAATGGCAAATAGTGAGGAAAAGTACCTTTTTCACTTTTTAAAACAAGATCATAAAGTTTTATTGGCCCTTGCAGAAAAAGGCTATGAAGAAAAAAGATATGGTCTTGTCCTGCAACCGGAAATGTACCAATATTTCTCTGATCTTTATGACTGTACCAAATTTTATAAAGGCTCTGTTATTATGCTTACATAAAAGAGACTTATGCCAGTCTCTTTTTACCTCTAATAAAATCGAAAAATGATGAATTCTGTCTCAAACGACAGCTAATATGTTATTTAATGATCTGCCCTTTGTAGTATTTTTCAAGGAAAAAGCCTAAATCTGCTCTGTATCCGATTCCGGATGCTTCAAATTTCCAGTTTCCATTACGTTTGTAAAGCCTTCCAAATTCGATTCCTGTTTCTATGGAAAAGTCTTCATCAAGTTCATATTTGGCAATTTCTATATTCGTAAGATTATCAATAATTCTGATATATGAATTTCTTACCTGCCCAAAATTTTGTTTTCTTCTCTCATAATCTTCAATAGTTACCACGAATAGAATTTCCTGTACCCTTTCATCTATCTTTTCGAGGTCAATGATAATAGATTCATCATCGTCGCCATCGCTGTTTTTACCGCTCGGATCATCACCGGTATGCGTAAGAGCACCGTCTGGCGAGCTCAGATTATTATAAAAAACAAAATAGTCTTCACTTACCAGTTTTCGTTCCGCATCAATCATAATTGCGGAAGCATCAAGGTCAAAATCATATCCCATTCCTTCATTCGGGTCCCATCCAAGACCAATCGTCATCTTAGTGAATCCCAGATCAATTCTTTGCCCTTTCTGTAAATTAATTGCCATAATAATGCTATGTATTTTATGTATTGTGTATCGAAGTTATGGCTGTTTTAGGAATTTTCCAAAATATTTTGTGACAAAAATTTATGTACATTGCAGATTATAAAAAATAATAAAGTCTTCAATTAGGTATAAAAAAATCCGGTCGTATCAACCGGATTATATATTAATTTATCTGAAACTATATTATTCTGCAAATTCTTTTTCAGCAACAATTGTATTTCTTGCTTTAGCCAGCATCGGAATTGAGATTAATCCCATCACAAGCATAATACAAATTTGCAACGGCAATGAGATGAAAGAATAGGTTAATCCGACTTCTCCACCCACTTCTCCGCTTTTCCCCATTGAGATGAATAATGCCATAAAACCATATTTCATCGCCAGGTTAAAGGCCCCGATTCCACCACTTGCAGGGATGATCATGCCGAAAGTACCTACTACGAGAATCAGGAATCCGTCATCAAAAGTAAAATCTGAAGTTTCGGGTAATGCAAAACAAACGAGATAGGCTGCGAAATAATAGGAAACCCAGATTCCTATAGTGTAAAGGATGAATTTTCCCTTTTGTTTTAATTTGAATATGGAAGTCAGGCCTTGAAGAATTCCTTTTCCAAAATTAATCAGTTTTTCTTTTTTAAACTTATAGAAAAGTATCAGACCAATTACAATCAATACAACCAAACCTAATTTAAGATAGAAATAAAAGGAATCAAAATTATTTATTCCAAGCTTCATCATCTGTCTTTCAAAAAAGTTAGGAATAAATTTTTCTTTTTCATCCTTCTTTTCCATTACAAAATGATAAAATGATAAAATCGTATTGAATTTAAATATAGCTGTTAAACAAAGAAATATAACCATACAAACCAGATCAACCACCCTTTCCAGAATAATTGTCCCGAAAGACTGATCAACAGAGACTTTTTCCACTCCGTATAAAGCGGTCGCACGTGCCACTTCGCCACTTCTCGGGATGGTAAGATTCATTAAATATCCGAATGAAATCGACCAGAGTGAATTTGAGTTTGAAATATTATAGCCCATTGGTTCCAGCATCAGGTTCCATCGTATGGCCCTGAACCAATATGCTGCAATTCCGAAACACGCTGCAAATGCTACCCACCAGTAATTTGCTTTTGATAATGATTTCTGGATGACTTTAAAGTCTAATCCCTTTAATGCAAACCATAAAAAAAAGCCTGCAAAAGCAAGCGAGATTACTATTGTAAGAATTGATTTTAATGGGTTCTTCGTTTTCTTCTCCATAGATTTACGTCAAAAGATTTGTTTTTTCATCCGGGAAAACAATTTTTGGCTGAAAATCTCTGGCTTCTTCAGGGGTCATTTGCGCATAAGCAATGATGATAATGATATCATCCCTCTGTACTTTTCTGGCAGCCGGACCATTGAGACACACTTCTCCTGATTTCCTTTTACCTTTTATCACATACGTGTCAAAACGCTCACCGTTGTTTACGTTTACGATATACACTCTTTCTCCTACTACAAGACCTGCTGCTTCAATAAGGTCTTCATCTATTGTAATACTGCCGATATAATTAAGGTCAGAAGCCGTAACTCTCACCCTGTGAATCTTAGACTTAAAAACTTCTATTAACATATTGCAAATTTATTAATAAAAATCAATAAAACGACTTTTTACGATCATTTTAAAACTATCAGAAACACAGCGGTTTGATTCTTTAAAATACATGATTTACTGTTTTTAGTTGTAAAATCAATAAATATATCAGAAAAGTATTATTACTTTACTTTAAATTTAGGATTTAATAAATACACAAAATAATATTACTATTTTCATAAAGTCAATGTACATAAGCATTTGGCATGATTTTAGCAACGTGTATCGTACATTTTCTGTAAAAAGTTAAATTATCATATTTTAACCAATTTAGGTTAAAAACAAAAAAATTACTTATTTTTTTATAAAAAAATTGCACATATAGAAAATAGTATTATATTTGCTATTATAACGAACTAACTTTAATATTAAAAAAATTATGAACAAGTCTGAATTAATCGACGCAATCGCAAAAGATGCAGGTATCACTAAAGTTGCAGCAAAGGCTGCTTTAGAATCATTCATCAATAACGTAATGACTACGTTAAAGAAAAAAGACGGAAAAGTTTCTTTAGTAGGATTTGGTACTTTCTCAGTTGCTGAGAGAGCTGCAAGACAAGGGATTAACCCTGCAACAAAAAAACCGATCAAAATTGCGGCTAAAAAAGTTGCTAAATTCAAGGCTGGAGCTGATCTTTCCAACGCAGTTTCAGGAGCTAAGAAAAAATAATCATTCAGATTAAGTAAAAATCAACCTCATCATACGATGAGGTTTTTTTTATACAGTGGACTTGACTCAAGAACCTGACTCTTTTTCGGGAGTTTTAGTGACCACTTATCAAATTGTAGGTACTGAAAATTAAAAAAATAAGCAAGGTTACTTTAGGAAAAATTAAGGAGCTAAACGCGAAATTTTCCAATCCAAACCATCAATCAATTCATAGATAATCCTGTCGTGCAGTCGGTTTGGCCTTCCCTGCCAGAATTCAATCTCATAAGGTTTTGCGAGATAACCGCCCCAATTTTCAGGTCGCGGAACTTCGGTATTTTCATATTGTTTTTCCAGTTCTCTCAGCTTTTCCTCAAGAAAGTTTCTGTCCGGAATTTCCTGACTTTGCGGTGAAACCACTGCCCCCAGCTGACTGCCTTTCGGACGGGAATGAAAGTACCCGTCACTTAAATTTTCAGCAATCCTTTCCAGCTGAGCTTTAATAATAATCTGTCTTTCCAGTCCGGGCCAGAAGAAATGAAGACAGGCTTTATGTGTTTTTTCAATAGCCTTCCCTTTCCTGCTGTTGTAATTGGTATAGAAAATAAACCCTTCATAAGTATAAGCCTTAAGCAAAACCATTCTTGTACGCGGGCAACCGTCTTCTTCTATTGTAGAAACCGCCATAGCATTGGCTTCCGAGATGCCTGGATTGTCAGAAGCTTCTACAAACCAATCCCGAAACTGCTCAATAGGATTTTGTTTTATCTCACTTTCAATAAGTTGGGATCTCTCGTACACTTTTCTTTTATCGTGCAGGTTTTCCATAAATTTTTTTTATTAAATTTGAGTATGAATTACTCCTACAAAGGTAAAATATTAATTTCCACACCTGATATTTCCGGTGATATTTTTTCCCGATCGGTAGTATTGGTTATTGAACATAACGAACAGGGTGCATTTGGCTTAATACTAAACAAGAAAAACAGCCAGATGAGCGAAAAATTCAAAGATATGTTCGAGTTTAAGATTGAAGTTTACGATGGGGGCCCTGTAGAGAATGATAAGGTTTTCTTTATTGTTAAAGGAAAAAAGGTAACAGAAGCTTTTGTAGAAATTACGCCGGATTTTTATTTAACAGAAGACATCGAAAATATCATCAGTGCCGTTTTGAATAGCGAGCTCAGCATGAATGAGGTAAAAATATTTTCGGGATATTCCGGATGGACCTCTATGCAGCTTGACGGAGAAATCCAACGAAAAATGTGGACCGTAGTAGATGTTTACAATCTGGATTATACCTTGCCGAATGATCAAACACTTTGGAAATCCATTATGCAGAATCTTGGCGGAGAATATCTGCTTTGGGCCAACTCTCCTGAAGACATCTCTCTCAATTAGAATAGGTTATAGCTTTAAGCACATCAAATTTTAACAAATTTTTAGGATATCTTAATTCCTATTTTTTAAAAAAAATTCCGTTATTTGTTTAATTAAAACTTAACCGTTATGAAAGGAATCAGATTGCTTACCAAATCAGTACTTTCTACCGCATTTGTCTCTCAAAAATTCTTTGATATTTGTAGTAAGTATCAGTAACCATACAATTTTCTGATTATTCAGAATAAAAAACCCGGTAAAGGACTTTGGGAACTTTTGTTGTTTACCGGGTTTGTCAATTTCTAAAAACTTTTTCGCCAGGCTTCTGTTAACTCTAGGAATCGGTTGTTCCCGAAAGTTTTATTTCTTATTTTTCCTACAGAAAATACTCCTTTTTCATCTGAGATTAAAAGTATTTCTTCTGCTTTCTGTGATTCGAAGGCAATAATTTCATGCTCCTGAATATCTGCAAGATTGTTTTTATGTAAGAAAGTGACGAAGTTTTCCAGCAGAGGCGAAATATAGGCTCCTTCGGTCTGTTTCGGGACTTTAATGACATCTCCTTCCAGAAATAAAAGGTTTCCAGTTCCTGCTCGTGCAATTCTTTTTGAAGGATTTAAAAAAATCACATCATCAAGATCGTTTTCCTGCGCATAAATTTCACCGTAAATATTTTCCGGACTGTGAACACGTATATTGCTCAACAGGTTGTTATTCACATTAATTTCCTTGATCATATCCAGTTCCAGTGGTCTTTCCTGAACAGACAATACATCGTTCATTTCCACGATCTCATAATAATAAGACACGGAAGATTTTGATAAGGTAATTCCGTCCATATTACGGAACACCTGAAAATTAATGATACCGTTTGTCAACCCTTTTTCAATAATGTATTTATTGAAAATAGACTGGAAAAACTCCAGGGTATAGGAAAGCGGAATATTCATTCTCATTTTTCTCATGGAGGCCATCAGAAAAAAGTAGCATTCTTCGTCCATGATTAATTTTGCATCTCTTACAAAGAACGAAACCTTCACTGCATCTCCTGATAGAAATGCTCTGTTCTTTACATTTAATTCTTCTGATGTAAAATATTTATTTTCCAATTTATTCTGATTTATTATAAAAAAATAATGAACGATAAATCGTTCATCAGTTTTATCTCCAATACAGCTTACGTTTAAGCGGCACCCAATTTTATTCTAAGGTTTTCGATAAGGTTTTCCCAGTACATTGCATTTTCTTCTTCGTCTCCTTCTTCGCAGAAGTCTGTAATATTGAGAGCCAGATCTTCAGTAATATCGTCGATTGTGATTGTCATTTCAAAGAAATGCTTCGTCCCTTCATCCTCTTCCCATCTGAAACGTACGAAACCTTCAGGCTTATATCGTATTAAAGTTGCCTTTTCGGCAGGGCCGCCTCCCCAGCTAAAATAGAAGTCATCCCCTTTCTCTGTCACCTCATCCGCAAACCATTCAGACAACCCCTCCGCAGTCGCCAGATATTCATATAAAATCTCTGATAAACAATGCATTGGAAATTCGTAATGGACTTTATGTTTCGCCATATAATCTTTGTTTTAATCGTCCCGCAATATATAAATTAATTTTTTTATTACACAAAAATGTATTTACTTTTTTACATAATCTTCATGATATTTATCAGAAATTTTAAATAATTCGAAAGTCTGATTTTGCTATTCAGATACATCTCCGGACTTGATTTTTATAAAAGCTTTTTCCGGCAATTTATTCTCATCGGTTCTTAGATATTTTTAAAGGAAATAAATTAAAAGCATCGAAAAATTTCGATGCCACTATCTGTTATATTATTTTTAATTTTCATTCAGAACATCCAGAATAATTTTGCAGCCTTCTACAATTTCTTCTTTTGAAATGGTAAGCGGCGGTGATATTCTGAGGTATTCGTTTCTGTACAGCTGCCAGAAAACAATAAGACCTTTTTCCATACATGTTTTAGCAACTTCTAAAGTATATTCCGGAGCACCCAGATTTACGGCCAGCATCAAACCTTTTCCATTGATATTCTTAATTTTAGGGTGGATAAGAAGCTCTCTATATAATTTTTCTTTTTCATCAATTTCATTCATCAGTCCGCTTTCCAGAACTTCTTTCAACGTCGCATAGCTGGACGCGGCAATAAGCGGATTTCCTCCAAAAGTTGTAATATGTCCTAACTTAGGAGAATGCGCCAGGGTTTCCATGATTTTTCTTGAACTCATAAAAGCTCCAACCGGTACACCGCCTCCCATTCCTTTTCCCATAACAAGAATATCGGGTACGATCCCGAAATGCTCAAATGAGAAGAGTTTTCCGGTTCTTCCGAATCCCGGCTGAATTTCATCCAGAATCAGTAAAGCACCTACTGCTTCGCATCTTTCCTTTAATTTGATTAAATAATCCGGGTTGGGAACTAAAAACCCCGCTGCTCCCTGGATCGTTTCCATAATGACACACGCTGTTTTGTCAGTGATCTTTTCAAAATCACTTTCATTATTAAATTCAATGAAATTTACCATTGGCAAAAGCGGACGAAATTCTCTTTTGTGCGTTTCGTTCCCGGAAACACTTAACGCTCCGTGGGTATTTCCATGGTATGAATTTTTAAATGAGATAATTTCTTCTCTTCCGGTGTATCTTTTCGCCAGTTTAAGACTTCCGTCTATTGCTTCTGCACCGCTGTTTACGAGATAAGTAATTTCCAGTGGATCCGGCGTTGCTTCTGCGAGCAGCTTACATAGAGCAACCGGTTTTTCCTGTGCATATTCGCCGTAAACCATCACATGAAGATATTTTTCAGCCTGTTCTTTTATGGCATTTACTATTTTAGGATGTGAATGTCCCAATGTATTTGCAGAAACTCCGGCTACAAAATCAAGGTACTTTTTTCCGTTGGTTCCATAAATATAACTTCCTTCTGCCCTCTCTACTTCAAAGCCTGCTGCAAATTTTGTGGTTTGTGCCTGATATATAAAAAAATCTTTTTGCATTTCCATTGTCTTGAAAAATTTCAGCAAAGCTAAAAAACATTGATTAAACGACGAAATTAATGAATAAAAATAAAAACGCTTACAGCTTTTTAGCTGTAAGCGAAACCACCAAATCACAAAATATTAATATAGATTAACAATATTTATGGTTTAAATATATGCAAAAAAATATTACAAATGAATATTTTTCAAAAAAAATTGATTTTTTTTCTCATATAACAATTCAATTCAACAATTGATGAAATGAATACATTAAAAACAATCAATAAACATAAGGATTTCGCATTCACTAAAACATGAAAAAAGATGGTAACTATTTTTGAATTTTATGTGGAAAAATATCATTTAAAAGCAATATTTAAAGCTTTTTTAAAAAAATAACTCACCATTTTTCTTCAAAAGTGGTGAGTTCATATGCCAACTGGTGTATTTTCTTGATTTTACCTTCTGGTTCTTTTGGGTTTTTTAGCCTCTTCTTTTGCTTTTTCGTCCTCAATAACTTTTTGCGCAGAATCGTAAAGGGCAGTATCTGTTTCGTATTTTATTTCAGGATAATTCGGGGTATCGACCAGAATGTCCTGCCATTTTAATATTCTGTCTTTCGTATTCCAATTAAAATCCGGGAATTTACGTTTTGCAGGTTCAATCATACTCATCGGGTAGGTATCTGAATTGGCACCGATATTACATTCCACTACATACAATGCCTTTTCCTCAAAAATGGCATCAATTATTCCACAGGTGCTAAGTGATATTCCAATTCTCTCTTTTTGCTTCGTTTGTGCATTTACATCATCAGAATACGTAATTGCCTGAGCATTTCCAATGACTTTCGCTTCTTTGATATTGTTATCTTCCCCGTAATAAACTGTCATCAGTTTCCCTTTTACCTGATTAAATTCATCTTTCATATTCAGGGAGTCCACTTTACTAATAGCGAATGCATTTCCAATAACCTTCAGAGAATCGATATTTTCCTTTTCGGTATTAAAATAGGCTTCAATTTTATCACCGGTAACCTGCTTTCCATTGCTCCACAAAATAGGTTCTGTATACATATGCAATACCCCGTCTGTTTCATTGAAAGCGATGGAATCGGCTCTCCCCTGTGCATTGGATTTATAAAACCTTCCTTTTCTAAATGCTCTGAGAAAGCTTTTCTTGGCATTAATGTTAGTAGAATCCGGCTTCTGAAAAGATATAATTTTCTCTGCGGCAAAATACATAGAATCTTTCTCTAATGCTTTTACGGCGTAAGGATTTTTCGTCATCATCGCAGAATCTTTCTTTTCAAATATTTCTCCATATCCGCCCTTTATCCACCTTCTTTCATTCGGATCATCAATCGTTACATTTCCTGTTGCCTTTCCGAATCCTGTGAGCTGGTTATAATACATTTCGTCCCCGGTGAGAATTTTATCATTATAATATACTCTGGAATTCTTGTAGAGAAAAGCTTCCTTTGTATTGGTATTATAATTTCCTTTATCGGTAACGATACGGTTTTTAGGATTCTGTTTATTAATAATCCTAGTCGGGCCGTTGATATTGACGATATTGGTATTCTGATTCTGAACTACATTGTCTCCTTCCAAAACATATTGTGCATCTTCAATTTTAACCTTTCCGGAAAGATCGATGGTTCTCGTCGCCAGAAAATAAGTGGCAGTTTTTGAGTACGTTGTACTTTTACCATCATTGATTGTTCCTCCCGTATTGTAATACGCCTGATTGGAAACCCTGTCGTAATACATGGTTTCAGTTTTTATAACTGTTCCTTTCGGGTCTGTGAGCACTACATTTTTTCTGGCAATTCCTCGTTGAGTATTGCCGTCATATTCCATTTCATTTGCCGTAATTACGGAGCCGTCTGCATTCTGAAGCTTCACATTACCGATTGCTTTTACGAAATTTTGCCCTTCATATACAATGACAAGATCGGCATTCAGTAATGAACCCTGATGTTCAAACTGAACATTTCCTGTAAAGTAATTGTTTCCGTCGTATTTGTTAGGATCCTTACGCAATTCGTCGGAATGAATATGCTTTACCTTCTCAGGAGGCGGTGCATTTTTCTGCGGAACAGTTTTAGGAGTAAAATAAGGATCTTTCTGCAAAGGTTTCTGACTAGTATCCTGAGCATAAATAAAAGAGAAAATGCAAATAAGAAGGCCTGTAAGAAACCTCAATAATGGGTTAGTCATTCTTCGTACCATAAAAATACAGCGAATGAGAATCTATCTTTACCCCAAATGCTTCTTCAATCGCTTCTTTAATTCCCTGGATTCTCGGATCGCAAAATTCTATAATTTCCTCAATTTCCTTGTCGGAATCTTTTTTATAGATCACAAGATGATCGTGCTGTTTGTCGAAATACGATTTTTCATACGACGAAGAGGTTAATGTTTTCTCTCCAAACTGGTGCTTACGGATAAGACCTGCATCAAGGAAAATCTCAATGGTGTTATAAATGGTCGCTTTGGAAACGTGATATTTTTTCTGCAGCATCAAAAGGTATAAATCATCTACATTAAAGTGATGATCCATACTGTATATCTCTTCTAATATTGTATATCGTTCAGGAGTGTTTCTGAAACCTTTTTCAAGCAAATAGTTTCTTAAAACATCTTTAATCAGTGCAATATTTTTTTCTTTTTGTATTGTATCCATCAAAAAAATTATATACAAATTTATTGATTTTTATTTAAATAAATATTGTACTATAGTGTTAAAGAATTTAACTATTGTGACGAATAAAGCCGCATTGTTCTATTCTTGACTTACTTACACAGTCTTCCGTCATCGGGGCAGATTCTACCTCAACGTTATGAGAAGTGATTCCCCACGCTTTGAAATCGTCGCTTCCGATATATTTAACAAAATTATAAATATTGAGGATTATTTTCTCTTTCACTGTAAGAAGGATATCATTGATATAGGTATTATCTATGATAACATACTTCAAATCCGGCGGAATATTATGCGCTCTTAATGATGGGTGACTGCTTCGTGAAGGGATTGTTCCATCTGCCATCATATCCCTTAAGACCATATCAAAATAATCATTAATTCTTCTGTCTATTTTAAATCCGAGCATGAAATTGATTTTATAAATCGTACCGGGAAGTACTTCATCTACGGTATATTTGAATGTATAAGGATCTTCCTGATTGGTAATACTCAGGATAAAATAATGATCTGCTCTTTTTGGTTGTTTTTTGATGATAGAATAGATGATTTTCGATTCTATTTCATCGTTTCTTTTGGCTCTGCTAAGATACGCAAGGTTGGTAGCATATTTTGGTATGGTCTCATCAAGTTTCATATCTTTAATGATGGGAATATAGTTTTCAAGCTTAATGAATTTAATGAATTTTGTTTTAATAGACCTTCCGTTATACCAGGCATACATACAAATTCCTATTGATCCAGCCAGTACTACAGTAATCCAGCCACCTTCCATGAACTTGATCACGTTTGCGCTGAAGAAGCCTAATTCGATTGCCATATAAACTAATCCAAAAACAAGAATTAAAATCTTATTTACACGATGTTTTAATAACCAGTAAAAAAGAAGAATAGTCGTCATCAACATGGTCACCGTGATTGACAAACCGTAAGCCGCTTCCATTTTCCCGGATTCTTTAAAGTGAAGAACCACAATAATACAGAACAATAAAAGCCCCCAATTAATTCTTGGAATATACATCTGCCCTTTCACTCCGGAAGGATAATCAATTTTCTGATTTGGCCATAAATTCAGTGACATCGCTTCCGAGAAGATTGTAAATGAACCTGTAATTAATGCCTGGCTCGCAATAATAGCCGCGGCTGTTGCCAAAATAACACCCGGAATGACCATCCACTCTTCCATAATTCCGAAGAAAGGATTAACGACAGAAAAGCCAGGTTTATTATAGTTCGTTAAGAGCCATGCTCCCTGACCAAGATAGTTTAAAATAAGCATGATTTTTACAAATCCCCAGCTTACCCTGATATTTTTGGCACCGCAGTGTCCCAAATCGGAATACAATGCTTCAGCTCCGGTAGTACAAAGGAATACAGCACCTAAAATAATAATAGCACTCGGAGAGTTGGCTATCAGTTTATATGCGTAATACGGATTGAATGATCTGAGGATTTCCATGTTTTCGCTTAAATGCGATATGCCAAGTCCGCCTAAGACCAGAAACCAGATCACCATTACAGGCCCGAAGAATTTTCCGATAAAGCTTGTTCCGAATTGCTGAACAAAGAAAATAATAATTAAAATCCCAATGGTAATAGGAACTACCGGCGTGTGTGGATTGTATATTTCGAGACCTTCAATAGCCGACATTACAGTAAGAGAAGGAGTAATAACTCCATCGGCAATAAGGGCAGCTGCTCCTACAATAGCAATAAGATAAAGCCAGCCTTTTTTAAGATTTTTCACCAGTGAAAACAAAGCGAGGATTCCGCCTTCTCCTTTATTGTCTGCCCGAAGCGCAATAATAACATATTTTATGGTGGTCTGAAGAGTAAGCGTCCATATAATGCATGAAAGTGCTCCTTCGATATATTCGTTAAAAGGCATCGTGCTTCCGCCTTCCCTTGCGTTAACGATTGCTTTCATTACGTAAAGCGGTGAAGTACCAATATCTCCGAAAACAATACCCAGAGAAACCAAAACTCCAATGAAAGAAAGCTTTTTAATGTCAAAGTGATGACCGCCTTCTGCAACTTCTGCCATATCAGCTAATTTATTTTAAGAGCGCAAATTTAAATCAAATTTACAACCCTGAGAATTTTTCTTCATGAATATAATAAATGAAAAAACTTCCTTTCGGAAGTTTTTCTCTATAATTATGTTAATTATTTGACGTACATCGCCTTTTTGATCTCCTCTTTTACTTTTTCAAGTTTTGGGAACCATTCTGCAAATAAAGCAGAAGAATAAGGAGCTGGCGCATCGGGAGTCGTAATTCTCTTAATAGGTGCGTCCAGATAATCAAATGCTTTCTGCTGTACCATATATGTAATTTCCGAAGCTACAGAACCAAACGGCCACGCTTCTTCCAGCACAACCAATCTGTTTGTTTTCTTAACCGAAGCTAAAACCGTTTCATAATCCAAAGGACGAACTGTTCTAAGATCAATCACTTCTACGGAGATTCCTTCTTTAGCCAAATCTTCTGCCGCCTGAATGGCAAGCTTCATGATTTTTCCGAAAGAAACCAACGTTACATCACTTCCTTCTTTTTTAATATCAGCCTTTCCGATTGGCAAGTAATATTCTTCTTCCGGAATTTCCATTTTATCACCATACATCTGTTCGGATTCCATGAAAATTACGGGGTCGTTATCCTGAATTGCTGTTTTCAATAATCCTTTTGCATCATATGGGTTTGATGGAACCACTACTTTTAGCCCCGGAATATTGGCAAACCAGTTTTCGAAAGCCTGAGAGTGGGTAGCACCCAATTGACCTGCGGAAGCAGTAGGACCACGGAAAACGATAGGACAGTTCCATTGTCCACCACTCATCTGACGGATTTTTGCCGCATTATTGATAATCTGATCAATACCAACCAATGAGAAATTGAATGTCATATACTCTACAATTGGTCTGTTCCCATTCATCGCAGCTCCTACAGCAATTCCTGTAAAACCCAGCTCTGCGATAGGTGTATCGATTACTCTCTTCGGACCAAATTCATCAAGCATTCCTTTTGAAGCTTTATATGCACCGTTGTATTCTGCTACTTCCTCCCCCATTAAAAAGATGGATTCGTCTTTACGCATTTCCTCGCTCATTGCCTGTGCAATTACCTCACGAAAAGTATATTCTGCCATATTTATTTGAAAAATTTAGAGTACAAAAATAGTGTTTTTTTATTATTAGATAACAAAAACGGCATTTCATTTCTGAAATGCCGTGTATTATTTTTAATTTACTGCTAAATTAATTTACCTTCTGCCAAGTCTGTGTTCTTCCAAGAAGAGAAAAACCTAGATATCCTCTTACATTAAGTTTATCACCTTCTCTTTTAATGGTACATTTATAGGTTTTACCGGTTTTAGGATCAGTAATTGTTCCTCCGGTAAATTCATCCCCTTCTTTTTTCAACCCTCTGATAATTTCCATCCCCAGAATAGGTTTGTTTTTTCTGTCATCTTTACAATCTACGCAGTTCGGGTTGGCGGGCTTTATTAAAAGCTGGGAAACCTTCCCATAATACTGGTCTCCTTTTCTATAAATTTCCACAATAGATTTTGCCTGTTTTGTTTCATCATCTATTGTTTTCCATTTTCCTTCAATCTGTGCGAATGATAAAACGCCAACAAAAGAAAGGGCGAAGGTTAATAATAATTTTCTCATATTCTTATAGTTTTAATTTAAATATCTGTTATGTTATCTATATTGCTAAAAATAGAAATTAATTTTCATATAGCAAAAAGTTTTGTTATCTCCAACATACATTATCATAGATTCATTTTAAATCAAATAGTTAAAGCATATTAGTAGTTAATATAATTTTCTATTGACCACCCTGTTCATATAATCCTGATACCATGCTTTAGCGATGAATATTCCTTTTTGTACTTCGGGTCTCTCTTTTATTTGATCCATGAGGTTTTCCTCCAGTCCAAGATCTGTTGTATCAAAAACGCCTACTACGTTTTTACCATCAAACCGGTATATATAATTTCCGATAATAAACTGTTCCACCGAACCATCAGAATTGGCAATAATCGGAGCTTCACGTTTTTCACTTACCAGGCTTCTTCCCCAGCTTCTGATCTTTTTATTGTACCCAATAAGATCGGCTAAGGTAGGATAGATATCAATCTGCTGAGCAAATTCAGGGTTTACACCTTTTAGATGGTATTCGGGATTGGGAGAATAAAAAATCAGAGGAACAGCAAAACGGTTCATGATCTTTTCGTATTCAGGATAATACACTTCATTGGTATGGTCTCCTGTAAAAACAAAAATGGTATTCTTAAACCAGGGTTGTTTTTTGGCCGTTTCAAAATATTCTTTTATGGCATAATCCGTATATTGGATAGGTTGGTGCATTTGGTTTTTTCCTTTTTTAAATTTCCCGTTATATTTTTCAGGAATTTTAAACGGATGATGTGAGGAAGCGGTAAAAACGGTTGCCATGAATGGTTGCTTTTTCCCTGTATTTTTAGCAAGATATTGTAAAAAAGGTTCATCCCAGATTGCCCACATTCCGTCGAAATCATTGTCATCCTTATATTCTGTTTTACCAAAGTAATGGTTAAAGCCCAGTATATTTCCAAATCCTAAAAATCCCATTGAGCCATTCGGAGCCCCGTGATAGAAGGATGTATCATAACCCATTTCGTTACAAACCGAAACAATCGACTGGATTTTCTGGTTCGAATACGGCGAACTCGTAAAAGCATCCGTTAAACTGGGAATTCCTGCCAAGACCGAACTCATTCCGTGGATGGACTGCCTTCCATTGGCAAATGTATTCGGAAAAATAAGACTCTGCCCGGCAAGACTATCAATAAAAGGAGTATAGGAAACATAATCTTTAATATTTTTATCCCTGTTGAAAGCCCCTGAATATTCCCGCCCGAAGGATTCTACGATAAAAATAACAATATTGGGTTTTTCTGTTACTTTTCTTTCATAGATTTTATATGGATGAATATTGTCTTCTATAAATTTTTCATCCACAAAATGTACTTCTTTAAAGTTATTGGTGTTTAATGTTCTGAAAAACGAGAATGTACTGTTTAGCACCATATTTCCCTGGGAAGGCAGTTTGGCAAAGCGATTGGCATCTACCAGATTGATAGGCCTTGTACTGTGTCTGAAATCGCCGCGTATTCCTCCAACAGCCAAAACCGCCGTTACACAAAGCACAACGACAGACCAGATAAAGTACGGAATCAATTTTACGGGTTTACGTTCTGCTATTTTCACTTTTTTATACAGGAAAACCCACAGCGCCATCAAAGCAATAAACCCAATAATTACAAAGGGATTCTGAATAATTGAAGATGTAAAAACCTTAAAAATATTATTCTCATGCTGTGCCACCTGAAGCGCAGCAGACGTAAGTCTCATCTGCGAAAATCTGAAGTACACGATATCACCCAAATTCATGGCATAGGCAATTCCGTTCGTGATGAAGTACAACCAGAAAAGAAACTTCTGGTATGCGTTTTTTGTGTTGACGATAACAGGGACAATGCTCAGAAGGATAAACAGTGCGTTGACGTATAAAATAGCAGTGGTATCAAAAGCAATTCCATGAAATGACAAACTGAAATAATCCTTTAAGGAATCAACCTTTATCAATCCCCGGTTAAAATACCAGAATAGAAACCGCGCAATCTGATAGAAAAAATAGGCTAAGAAGATCCTGTATAAAAGCACCAGAACCTCCTGTTTTCTAAATTCCTTAAAAAATTTCATGGCGCAAATTTACATCAAAAATCAATGTCACCATATACCCGTAAAACCGCGTAATAATTATTGCTACATTACTACACTGTTACATTGGTAAATTAATTAATTGTTTTAATTTTGTATTATGAACTTCATTAAAAATAATCTGGCCAATGCCATTACGCTGGGAAATCTGTTTTCGGGATGTGTAGGTGCAGTACATCTTGTAACCGGAGATTATCAGACAACAGCAATTTGTATCATTCTATCGTTGATTCTGGATTTTTTCGATGGTTTTGTAGCGAGAGCGTTGAAATCGAATTCTAATTTGGGTACCCAGCTTGATTCTTTGGCAGATATGGTAAGTTTCGGGCTGATTCCCGGGCTGGCTATGTTTAAAATGCTTGAGCCGTTCGGAAATGAAATTTCAGGAATCCACTTGCCTTTTGCAGTCTCTTACTTAGGTTTTCTGATTACTCTTTTCTCCTGTCTTAGACTGGCAATTTTCAATCTTGATGAAGAACAGAAATACTATTTTAAAGGGCTAAATACTCCAAGCAATACCATTCTGATTTTTGGATTATATTATGCTTTCAAACATGAAGAAATATATGTTCACTTAGTGAATAACAGTATATTAATGCTTATTTTAACCGTACTTTCATCATGGCTTCTGATTTCACCGATTAAAATGATTGCGATGAAATTTAAATCTATGAAGCTGCAGGATAATTATCCAAAAATTGCTTTGCTGATTGGCGCAATTGCTATTTTAATCCTATTTAAAACTGTGGGAATTCCTTTAGTCATCATTTATTATATCTTAATTTCTCTTATCTTTCAAAAACAATTAAAGTAGGATGATTGAAGATGGGAGTTTCCGTTCTCAAATTCATATATTTCAATTATAAAATAAACATAGGTGAGATGGCAAGCAGCCAATTACCATTAGCTAAAAGCAATTTAAAATGAACTTAAAACTACATAAACCGCTTTGCATTTTTGATTTAGAAACAACAGGAACCAATATCGGAAGAGATCGTATTGTTGAAATCTGCATTTTAAAGGTAAATCCTGATTCATCAAGAGAAAGCAAAACCTGGAGAGTAAATCCGGAAATGCCTATTCCTAACGAATGCAGCGAGATCCATGGAATTTATGATGAAGATGTAAAGGAAGCTCCTACGTTTAAAGAAATCGCTCCCAAAGTTATGGAAATGATTACAGGAGCGGATTTGGGAGGATTTAATTCCAACAGATTTGATGTTCCGTTATTGGCAGAAGAATTACTGAGAGTGGGATTAGATTTTGATCTTAATAAATTCAAATTAGTAGATGCACAGACGATTTTCCATAAAAAAGAACCAAGAAATTTGGTCGCGGCTTACCAGTTTTACTGTGGAAAGACCCTAGAAAATGCTCATTCTGCTGAAGCAGATGTAATGGCAACTTTTGAAGTTCTTGATGCACAGGTGGGTAAATATGATGATATTCCGAACGAAATTGCACAGCTTAGCGAGTTCACCTTCCATAATAAGAATGCAGATCTTGCAGGATTTATAGGATACAACGACAAAAACGAAGAAGTTTTCAATTTCGGGAAGTATAAGGGACAAGGTGTAAAAGCGATTTTCCAGAAAGATCTTGGCTATTACGGATGGCTTCAGAATGCTGATTTCCCTTTATACACAAAGAAGGTTTTCACAAGAATTCAATTATCAAGCAGGTTTTAAGGATAAGATTGGTAGAAACTCAGAATAACATTATTGAACAGCTCTTGGAAAAATAATTTTCCAGAAAAATAAAAGACTCCGCTAAGATATGTTTAGCGGAGTCGGTTTTTAAAATCAATCTAAAAATTATAGCTCAGCGCCAGACCAGCACCGGCATTTTCAAGTTTAAAGTAAGGCCGGAAAGCCGTTTCATTACCATTTTCTGTATTTATGGCTTTGTTCAGGTTTTTCTTTGAAGAAATAGCAAAAGGTATGGCTATGGCAACCAAACCCGCTCCTATGCCTACCATACTCCAGCCTTCGTTTTTGGTTTTTTCTGTGCGCGCCACCCCATACTGGTCTACACTCACCAGCTTTTCTCCGCCGTCCAACACTTTTATCAGGCCATATCCCATACAGCCGCCTCCTATTGCCCCGAAAAACTGCGATAAGGTACTGTTGGTTCTGTACTTTTTGTAATACATCAAAGCCTGTTCATTTTGAAACACTTCTTTGTACTGAGACGCCCTATAGGCCTGTCCGTCTTTTACAAGCTTATTTTTGGATAAGCTTACTTGCGAAAATGCTACCTGCGATATTGCCAGTAGACTTAGTAAAATTGTTTTTTTCATAGTTGTGTAATATTTCTTTTTATAAAATAAATTACCTTTTGTAATGTCTATCAAATGTAAAAAAACAAAATTATAAGCAGAAGTTATAATTCGCTGTAATCTTGCTTTATTTCAGTTGATATTTACTTATTAATAAATAATGAATCTTTCAAGATAAGATCTTTATTGTAAATAGTATAATCGATTTTTTCTTTTTTTAATAATGAATCTAAAATCTTAAAATTATTTGATAAATCTAATCCTAAAGATAGTCTTGTATTTTTATTAGTAAAAGTATCTTGATTAAAATCATGACCATTAAATACGAGCGTTATCCTCCTTTCAGTCTCATGAGGTAGAAATAAAATAGAACTAGTGTATGTTAAATCATTAAAACTAATTACATCAGATAATTTATTGCATTTATCGTTTTTATAAAAAGTATTATTATAATATAAATATAATAACTTTAGCCATTTATCATCTAATTTCTCGTAAAATTCGGAGGTAATAATTTTACCTCCTATTTTCCCAGAAGCATCATATTTTTTATTTCCGTCCATGGAATGAACTAAGTAATACCCAAAATAATTAGGTATTACATAGTTCTTATTAGAATGATTTTTAAATGAAATGGTAAGAAGAAGATTGTTATCATCTAATCTTTCTTTCTTAACAATTCCTATTTCTATATCATTTCTTTTATCAATTTTTTCTTTTGAACAGCCTATGAATGATTGCACAATAAAAAAATAAAATAATAATTTATTTAAGTTTGACAGGTAAATGTTTGATTGCATCGTATACATGTTTAAATTGTCTACTATCTAAAATATAACTTTTAAAGATATCATCAAGCGAAGTATCAAAAAAGCCCGGTAAATTATTGTAGCCATTTAATCTTAGGAAATCTCTTTCAATACCCCAAATAGCTCCATGCTCAATGGTTAATTTGCTTACACCAGGAAAAAGCAATTCTGGTTCATATCCACTTTTTGTTTTTACTTGTAAAAAACTGGTTAATTTATCGTTAAGATTTATCGTAGAATGACCAAGTTCATGCATCATTGTAAACCCCAGTTTTATTTTAGAGCCAAACGCGGCTTTTGAAAAATTAATACTTGATGTATTGCCATCCCAAAAATTACGTCTGGTGTAAGCGATTACATCTTCTCCTGTTTTAGTGTTAAAATAAAGATCTCCTTTTCTTATATAGTTGCCTCCTGGTTGGTCTACATAAAACTGTTTTGCTCCTGTATTCATTTTATCCCATCCTGTTTCCTTAAACATCTTTTTTAGAGTATTTCTTGATGGCTCCAGTGCCTCTTCTGATTCCGGTATTCCCAATTTATCGTATTCAGCTTTTGTTAATTCAGAAGTGTATCTTGATTGTGCAAAGAAACTAACAGTATAAGTTACCGCGCCCATTGCTGCCCCAACTAAACCTCCTGTATAAAAACCTTTAACAAAATTTCTACCATTTACCAAGGCGTCCACAGTACCACCTATTGCACCTTGTACACTCCCCATGACCACGGCGCCTCTAACTCCCGTAGCGGCAAAGGTAGAAGAAAATCCGCCAGAAATAGCTCCTGTAACGGCCCCTACGAGCAAACTTTTACCAAAACCTCCCCAAGACCAATTGCCAGTAATCATAGCTTTTACAGAATAAAGTCCTGCAGAAATAGCTGCTCCTATAATAGCTCCCGTTGTTACAGATGTCCAAAAGGCACTCATTCCCCAAGCCAGCAAAAATTGAAAAACTTCTCCACTTGGGTCATTAAACATCAACGGGTTATTCATTACATAACCGTATTTGTTGTAGTTTTGGGTATTGGCAGGATCCTGGATATTTTCATCTGCATTCAGAAATCTTCTTAACAGCGGATCGTACAGCCTTCCGTTCATGTGGATCAGCTCCACCTCATGCAGATGCTCGTGGGAAGTATAACCACGGTCTATCAGCATGGTTTTGTTTGCCAAAAACTCTTCTAATGCCTGTCCTTTTATTATGCCATCTTCTTTTATTCGCAGGTGGGTGAAGATACCCCATGCATCAAAGTGTCTGCGCTCTTCGGCATTGCCTTCTTCATCGCTTATGGCAAGGATGCTTCCCAGGTAATCTTTGTGCAGGAATTTGTAGCCTTTGTCTTCATTAAAATCTTTAACATAGATTATGCTGCTTTCATATGGCGAACCGCCTATATATAGGATATGCTTTTCTTTTCCGCTCTTCTGGTCGATAATAATCTCGGCATCGCCACCCTCATTGTAATACTTAGCGTACCTGGCTTCTTGCTCTTTCTCAAAGTTTCCTCCATAGTACATGATCTGCCTGCTTTCAGACAATCCGTATCCGAAAGCATAGTCGCCACGGGTCCCGTCTATTTTTACCGGATCGTTGTTTTCGTTGTAGGTAATTTTCTGAAGCACTCTGCTCTGTCCGTTGACGTCATAATTCTGTATTCCTTCTGCATTCAGCTTCATGTGCGTAACCCTGTATGGATTTCCGCCAATATTGAATCCTATTTCTCCCAACTGGTCGTTGTATCGTATTCTTCCTGTTTCATCGTACTCGTTAAAAGACAATTGCCCTGTTTTAGGATTGGTCCAGTTAACCAGCCTGTTGTTGTCATCGTATTCGAAAACTTCGTCGATGTCGAAATTCTTATGGTAGCGCTGGTTCAGCTCATTCTTTATGGCATTAAAGCTATACTCCAGTGTCATCAAATCCGCATTTCCTGAAGTATGGGACACGTGGGACAAGAATCCAAAGCTGTCATATTGATTGCTGATCTGGGTATTTCCCAGTGATGCATTCAGCACCTGCCCTTTGGCATTGGTTTCCTGCAATTGATAAAGGGTTTTTCCACTGTTGGCATCGGATAGGTTTTCCAAGTCTCCGTTCCAGCTGCTGTAGTTATTCTGTACGGTTACTTCCGTTGTGCCACCCTGCGATTGCAGGCCTTGATGAAACTGCGAAACCCTGCCCAGTGCATCGTACTGTATTTCATCTTTAAAGAATGTTTTCCCCTCAAACTGTTCTGTATGCGCTATAAGCCTTCCGTCTGGGGAATATGTAAAATTCTGTATAAAATACCTACCGTTAGCATCACCATATTTTTTGGCAATCTGTCCATAAGCATTGTACTCAAATTCATAATGCTTTTGGGTAGAAACTCCATCGTTAGAAATTTCTTTTACGTGTACAGGCAATCCGTTGGATGCGTAAGTATATTCTTTATAGCCTTTCGGGCTGATCTCTTTTTTAATGGTGCCAAAGCCCGTATATTCATAATTATACAGCCCGTTAGCAGGATCATGAAAGCTAATTTTCCTACCCCACTCGTCGTATCCGGTAACTACTGTATTGTCCCCGTATTTCGCTTTTATCTGCTGCCCTGCTGCATTGTAAGAAAAAACAATGGTTCCCCCTTTGTCGGTAGTGCTTATTACATTTCCTAAAGCATCGGTTGTTTTGCCGGTGGTTCTGTTATAACCGTTCAGCTCTTTTACAGTTGTAGTATAGCCGTAGATAGTGGTTTGTATATTTTTACCGTTAAAAGAAGTGGCCGTTACTTTGGCAGGGTACACCGTATCGTCATAAGCAATAGTATTCCATTGGGATGCAGACTGCCCTTCAAAATAGGGTTCGGATTCTTTCAGTTTTCTTCCCAATACATCATATTGTATTTCTGCGGAAATATATTTTCCCTGTACAAATGCTTTTGTGGTTGTTTTATAGTTCTGTCCCAACGTATTGGTAAATACAATCTTCACATCTCCATCCGGCAAAAACTCTGATACTTTCGTACCTGCATTACCGGAAAGCCTTTCGTAAGTATAGGAAGTTGTACCACCCAGAGTACTGTTAGAGGAAAGCAGCTTGCCCCAGTTATCATAGGTATTGGTAAGCATATTCCCAAAAGGATCTTTCTGGGTAAGGGTCTGCCCCCAATTGTTGTACGTAAGCAATGTTTCCAGTCCCAGATTGTCTGTCTTTTTGATGACAAAACGCCCTTTGTCTTCGTACTGAGATTTTTCCGTCATGTTTTGGGCGTCTACAGAGTTGGTGCTTACTTTTTGGGTAATGTTTCCAAAACCGTCATAGGAATAGGTGTCTAAGGTAGAGCCCGTATTATTCTTATTCCATTTCTTAACTGTTTTAAGAAGATTATTATCATAGGTGTACTCTTCTTTAGCAGATTGAGTGTCTCCGTAGGCTGTAACCTGCTCTGTTTTGGAGAGCGGTCGTCCGGTAAAATAATTGTTTCCAACTCCTGCCAGATTATGAAGATATTCATAAGTCGTCGTATTGATGGCATATCCGTTGTTGATATTGGATACTGTTTGCGATGGAAGATAATAGCTGCCATAAGAAATAGAACTTACTGCAATGGTATTGGTGATAAAATCTTTTGTCTTTGTGGTTTTAGGAACAATAGCCGTTACTACTTTTGGCTTATCGGCATCCGGAATCGTAGTTACGACCTGTCCGTTTAAAAGCTTATCCGTTTGATAAGTAGTTCCTTTAAATGAAAGAAGCTGAGTGTTATTTTCTGAAATATGTGCCGGAAAGATTTTGCTTTCATCATTAGTTTTTATCGACCATTCTTTTACAGGAACGCTTTCATTTTGCGGATCTGTTTCTACACCAGACCATATTTTTGTATTCTCAAAGCCATCTGCGTACCATGAAGAGCGTGCCGACTGGCTAAAGCCTAACATCCCTCTTCCCTGCAAATGTCCTGTCATACCCCTGTATCGGAAATCCTGTTTTCTGCCCGCCTGCTGTAGCTGTACCACAGCGTATGACTGGTCTGCCCGCTGCATAGAAAAGAAAGGATAATATTCTTTCTTTTCTTTTTTATAATAATTAGAATTTGTATCCGGATTTAGTTCTGCGTAAGTAACAGAAGTAGTAAGCCCTCCCTGAGAAACAGATTTAATACGGGCTAATTCTGCGATGGGGGTAGGTGCTTTAATTTTAAGCAAAACATCTTTTCTAAACAGGAAAACATTATAATAATTATTATTTGATCTTATTGTATTGGTAATAGGCTGATATATGGAAAGATCATCGTAAGGCTGGATTAAGGTATAGGTTCCCGGTGAAGGAAAAGAATAGATATTCTCAAAATCGAAATTAATGCTGCCATCTGTCATATTGGTCCCGTTAGAAGTAATTGAATTAACGGTAACACCAATTGACCTGTAACTGCTTCCTGATGAATTTGAATACGAATACACCTGCACTATATCTGACTTTCCATCAGAATTAAGGTCTGATATCGAATAAAATGTTTTGCTGAATTGTAACCAATATCCGTTATTTGTGGTGGAAATATTTTTATATACTAAGAAATCATTTCTTCGGAAGCTATTAAATCCATTTCCCGTACCTATATAAAATCTCCAGTCATCTTTTCCTGTTTTTCCTTCGGTAAGCGGTAGTGTGAAATCCAGTTTTGAATCACCGTTAAAATCACCAAAAAGCACAGGAAAGCCGGTTCCTTTGGTTTCAGCTAAATTGCCTGTGAATTTTATCTTTTTAAGGTATTCGGTAGCTGATACTTTTGCAAATTCAAATACAGTATATGATGTATTAGAGATATTGATTATATCAACTTTTCCATCACCGTCTGCATCTAAATATTTTTGATCGGTATATTGATTATCGTTAATTCCTGCATCAAGAGTATAGGAATACAATGGATTATTAGCATTTTTTAAATCAACTATAAAATTGCCTACTAATTGGGTATATTGTTGAAATCCGTAACATGGCCCTCCGTCATCTATTCCTACTCCAATAACAGGTGTTGTACCATTACAAGGCATTTCAACCCATTCACTTATCTTTTTATTGATTGTTACAAATACATCTGAAATACCATCTCCATTAATATCGCCTTCGTTAAATGAAGCCATTTGTATACTGCAACTGTTATTACCCTGATTTATGCAGCTCGGATCAGCATATACCAGTTTTTCAAAGACCTTAACAAAAGTATTCGCTCTGAAAATATACCCTACAACTTTTCCGGATTCATATTGAACAATTCCATTTCCATTATAGATTTGTCCTTCTTCATCAAGCATTGTAGTTACTACTTTTGCTTCCGTGTTAAAAACCTTATTGGTAGCAACCTCAGTATAATTATCGTTAAATGCTCCTAATTTCACCGTACCATTAGACATTATAAAATCTATATATGAATCTCCGTTAAAGTCACCCGTCAGTTTAACGTCTTCTAATGTTGAAGATCCAAAGTTTGCTCCGGCAATACTGGTTCCTGTTCTGTCCGGATATGTAAAGGTCACAGGATTTGCCGTTTCATTATTCGCATTATATTCGGTAATTTTATTCAGAAACTGGTAATTGGTACCATTACTTGTATATTCAACGAGGTACTTTCTAAATTGTGAGCCGTTCGTATTTACGATAATACCTGATAAAATTTTATCTTGTATAAATCTTAATCCTTGAATATAGGCCTGTTCTTTTAAATTTCTTTCCGTATAAGTAAACTCGACTGAATTATAGTGCGGTTTATTAAGGAAGTCATTTCCTCCCCAAAAGATAGAGGATATTCTAAGTGTCCCGGGAAAATTAAACCCTCCCGAATGAGCTGTATATTCATAATTGTATGAGATATAGTTCCCTTGCGCATCCCTCCATTTTACAATATTGTATTCTGAAGGCGATGTTACCGTAACATTGTTTCTGGTACCGGCTTTATAAACTCCATACCACGCCTGCGAGCCATCTTCAAATGTCACTTCAAATTCTGCGGGTCCGGCAAATTGCCCATTAACAGGGTATGTTCCTAAAGATTTTATTTTTATATTAGAAAATTTTTCTGTTACATAGGTAGCACCATCTTGTCCATAAGCAGCGGGACTATTTGGTGCAAGAATAAGCCTCTGCCCGTTAAAGCTGTAAGAATCCGAATAATCCAACTGAATTGCTTTAATGTCACCATCACGCTCAATGCTTTTCCCTGTTCTGGTGATAGAGGTAATGCCTGAGATTGTCCAACCGTATCCAGCAATGCCATTACTGGAGTTACTTAAATACATAAGACTGATATTAGGCGAAACACTTTTTACCCCCGGGGGAAGAGCAATAGGAAGCGTATATTGCAGCTGCCCTCCTGCATTTACTTCTACTTTCCCTTGCGTATCATGAAAATTGTTCTGCCCGTATAGATTGCAGAATGCTAATATGGCAGTAAGAATTACAATAATCTTTTTCATTGTGTGCTTTTAATTTTTAGTTACTGTTCTTGTATAAATACTACCGTCTGAGAGATAGAACTTCAGGTAATAGACCCCATAAGGATAACTTTCCATACGGAAAATATAAGAGGTATTATTAAGTGTTCTTACATCTACAAAACTCAGAATCTTAAAACTGTTGTAAGGCAGAAGTTCTATTTTGGTAATATAGTCCTTCACTTCTGCATCCCACAATACAGTAAGATCTGTTTTTACAGGAACAGGAGCAGCGCGTATACTCTTCGCAACTTTCTCTGCAATCGTATTGGACTGAGATGTCTTTGGCTGTGTTTTAGAAAATAAATCTGAATTAGAATTTTTGCAGCCGTCACATATTCCCCGGAATATCTGGTTGCCAGCTTCATCATAATCAAAAATTACGCTTTGTGCGTAAATGCTGCTTCCAAACAAAAGGAAGAATACAGCAGTAGAAATACTTTTTCTCATGTTGATCATTTGTGTTTAAAATTTATTTTTAAAGGATAAATTTTACTAAATATTAACTATATTTTGTGTGCCCAAATATGCAAATAAAATTGTACAATAGACGGTATAGTTTTGTAATAATTTTCTTACAACATTGTGTGATATTTATTATTTTTTCCAAAAAAATAGGAAGAATCCTTACATAAAATGACATAGAATTAAAAGCATATTTATCAAGATAATAGAGGAATTATAAAAGTAAATGATGAGCGAACTGGTAAAATTCAAATTTTACGAAACGGCACTTCAAGCGAACCGGGACAAGCAGATTCTGGCGGAAAGTGGCATCAACAGCTTTATTGCGAACGAGCAGCTGATCCAGTCGGATTGGCTTTTGTCGCAGGCGGTTGGCGGAATTCAGCTGCAGGTTTTTGAAGAAGACGTGGAGAAAGCACACCTGGCTTTGGAAAATTATAAGGAAAATGAGCAGTTTTCACTGGAAGTGGAACATACAATTGCCGATCCCGCTTTTGATTTTGTCTGCCCGAAATGCGGATCCAACCATATTTATAGGGACGACAGTGCCACAAGCTTTTTTGGGATTTCAATTTTAACGAGCCATAAGTTTGTGTGTTATTATTGTGGAAATGAGTTTACACAATAATGCTTCGACAAGCTTGGCATGACATCGTCATTCTGAAGCATCAAAATGTTAAGTGAAAACATATTTAACGCTAAGGCGCAACGTTTTCTTTGGATTTTAACGTAAGTATTTTTTTGTTCGCAATGGCGTTTGAATTCGTCGAATCTTTGATTCACTCAGCAAATGAATACCACCTTTGTCATGAAAAAGACAATATTGAAATGAGTGCTAGAATTGCCCTCCTCTGAAGGGGTGGCGAAAATTCTTTAAATTTTTGACGGGGTGGTTTCTAAAATGCGTATAAAAATAGCGGATGATAAATTTTACTTCGCAATTGAATGATGAAACAGGATATTCACAATTGATTTGCTAAAATTGACGATTTACCTTAATTAGCCCCGATTGGAACGGCATCCTTTTTGGTTGCGGGTGGAGCAAAGCGGAGCCCGTAACCAAAAAGATATAGTGGAAAGCGGGAAACAGCTCCTAAAAAAGAAAGGAAGTTGGAGGATGGAAGTTTACTATCATTGTTAATAAAAAATTTATTAAATAATGCGAGATTGAAATTGCTGATTCGCATGCCCTTCTCGCACTGACAAAATAAAAAATTATGAAGATAATCTGTATAGGAAGAAACTACAGCGAACATGCGAAAGAGTTGGGAAATGAAATCCCGGAAAGACCGGTCATTTTTATGAAGCCCGACACCGCAGTTCTGAAAGGCAATGATTTTTATATTCCCGAGTTTTCGGATGATGTGCACTATGAATTGGAAGTGGTTGTAAAAATATCGAAAGGCGGAAAATACATCCAGAAAGAAACGGCTCACAAGCATTATGAGGAAATCGGCCTGGGAATAGATTTTACCGCGCGCGATTTACAAAGCGACCTGAAATCCAAAGGTTTACCATGGGAACTTGCCAAAGGTTTTGATGGTTCCGCCGTAGTTGGAAGTTTTTTTAAGAAGGAGGAATTCAATCTGGAGTCTTTGAATTTTTCATTGCTCAAAAACAAGGAAAAGGTTCAGGACGGGAATACGAAAGACATGATGTTTAGCATCGATGATATTATCGCTTTCGTTTCTCAGTACTTCACTTTAAGAGTGGGCGATCTGATTTTCACAGGGACTCCGAAAGGTGTAGGAAAGGTTAATGAAAATGATATCCTGGAAGCCTATCTGGAAGACAAAAAAATTCTTTACATCCGAATATTATAAATAATTTAACACCACATCTTGTATATTTTTCTTAACTTTAGTAAACAAAATTAAAGGTTATGGTAAATATTGTATTGCCCGTAGATTTTGGGGACAAGACAGAGCAGCTTGTAGAAGGTGCGGTGAAATTTGCAAAGCAGATCAATGGAAGAGTTTTTCTAATCCACGTGGCGCCGTCGGATATTGGTTTTGCTATCGGTGATATGGGTTTCCAGTATTTTCCGGAAGTTGAGCAAAACGAGATCAGGGAAGAACTGGTGCAGCTTAATAAAATACAGCAAAGGATTCTGGCTCATGATGTAGACTGTGAACATATCCTGAAACAGGGGATTGCCAAAGATATTATTTTGGAACATGCGCAGGATAAAAAAGCAGATTTTATCGTAATGGGTTCCCACGGCAGAAGCGGAATTTACGATGTGTTCGTAGGAAGTCTAACCAAAGGAATCACAAAGGATTCAAACATTCCTGTACTGGTGCTTCCAATTCATGAATAAGAAATATTTTAATCGTTAGTACTAAAAAAGCCGATCAAACAGAATTTGATCGGCTTTTTACTATATAACCAATTAATTAACCTTCTTTTTTGTAGATATTCGGATCATAGTAAGGGAACTTACCTTCCGTTGGAGAATAGTAGTCTTTGTCTTTGTCGCCACCAAGGGTAACCACCAATACATAGCACCAGTAGGTAAACAATGCACAGCAAACAATAAATAAAACCCAGTTTAATACGTTCCCGAATGCATCAAAAAAACCAAACGACCATTTGAAAACTTTGCTTAAGAATAGAAAGAAAGACGTCATTATTTTCCTTTTTTAAATTAACTTTGTACAAATTTATAAAAAATGTTTAGATTACTTTCAAAAGAAAGCAATATTTTTTCAATCCCTGTTTATATTGGCTTCCTTCTTTTAGTAGTAATAACTTTTAATTTCCTGAATTTCAACAGCTATGAAGCTATTATCGCCGGAATTACTTTTCTGGGGATTGCACTCGGATATTTTTGTTTTCACAGCATTGCCCTGAATTACCAGACGCACCTGCCTTTATTTTTATATACATTTTTTATTTTTGGTTTGTATCCCGGAAAACTTGACATCGGGCTCGCCGTCGCGCTGCTTACGAATTCTTTTCTACTGCTTCTTCTTACCAGCACCAATGAAGATATCAGAAAAAAATCTTATGTTCTGGTAGGCTCTATCGTGGCATTGAATTTTATCTTCCTGCCCACCACATGGCCTATGGCAGTTTTTGTAATCATTCACCTTATTGCCACTTCTGAAAGAATTGGCCTTAATATTTTCAGATTTCTGTTGGGAATTGTACTGATTGTTCTGAGTTATTTTTCTGTAATGTTTTTCCTGAATTATACTTCCTGGAATTTGGATTATTTTCCCTTCGGAAAAATGAAACTGGTTATGGATTATGAAGGATTGCTGCCATTAATTCCCATTGCACTGATGCTGGTTTATGCAGTGTACGACCACTTCAGGAATTACAACAAGAAAAGCCCTGTCAGCAGGTACAAATATACTTTTTTATTGGTTTTTTCGTTTGCCCAACTGATCACCATTATTTTGTATATGAATAAAACATATGAATATCTGTTATTGCTCGCCTTTCCTTCCACTATTATTCTCAGCAGGATGCTGAGGTTTCTCCCGAAATACTGGATGCAGGAAGTGAGCCTGTGGCTGATCCTTTTTAGTTTAATCGGTTTTAAGGCCGGAACTTATTTTGATTTATTTTAAAAGATTATGATTCAGATTGACGATAAATTGATCTCCGAGGAAATTTTTTCCGAAGAGTTTGTCTGCAACCTTACGAAATGTAAGGGCGCATGTTGTGTGGAAGGGGACGTTGGTGCTCCTCTGGATAAGGATGAGCTGGAAATTTTAGATGGTATCTTTGATAAAATTAAACCTTATCTTACTGCAGAAGGCATTAAAGCCTTGGAAGAGCAGGGAACATGGACGACTGATCCTATGGACGGAATGTACGTAACACCAATGGTAGAAGATCGCGAATGTGCTTATGTAACTTTTGATGAAAAAGGTATTACGAAATGTGGTATCGAAAAAGCGTATGAAGACGGCGCCGTAGACTGGCAAAAACCTATTTCCTGTCACCTATATCCAATTCGTGTAACGGAGTATTCTTCTTTTACGGCTTTAAATTATCATGAATGGAGCGTTTGCAGCGATGCATGTACATTAGGGAGAGAGCTTCAGGTTCCGGTGTATAAATTCCTGAAAACACCTTTAATCAGAAAATATGGCGAAGAATTTTATGATGTGCTGAGCGGTGCTGCCGAGGAATGGAAGAAAGAGTACGGCTCTTGATTTAGAGTTTGAGAGTATATGTGTTTGAGGGTTTGAGAGTTTGAGGGTATGTGTTGTACGTGTTCAGATATAATTTAAACGGACCTTTAGGAATTAATGGAACAATATGACAAAACCCGTCCGGAACAAGTTCCGAACGGGTTTTGTTTAAAATACTATATCGAATACTACTGTCCTGCTCCGGCTTTGATTACTGCCGTTTCAGGTTTTGATTCTTCTTTTTTGGCATTTTCCCAACCGTCTTCCGGCATCAATGTGGCCACCACTCTTCCTTTTGTAAGGTACTTTTTACCAACATCCTGAAGATCTTTTGCTGTTAAAGATTTTACTTTTTCTTCATAATTCAGGATTTCATACTTATCGCTTCCGCTCATCTGATTTTTGGAAAGCGCATTCATCCAGTACATATTATCTTTCAGGCTTGTTTTATGATCGTTGTACTCTCCTTCTTTGTACTTATCAAGATCTTTCTGCTCCGGTCCTTTATCAATAAGTTTCTGAAGCTCCGCCAATGCACTTTTAGTAAGTTTTTCAGCATTTTCAGGACCACAAGGGAAACTGATGCTGAAATAGTAATTTCCGTAAGGAACCTTTACCATTCCGCCTCTTGCTCCACCTCCATAGATTCCGCTTTCGTCTTCACGTAATTTTTCAATTACTTTAATCGTTGCCACCTCTCCCAATGCTTCTAAAGCCAATGCTTCTTTTTCATTATAAGGTGTTTCACCTGCATAAGAAATGGTTACCATACTTTTAGGATCTTTTCCCTTTTTGTAAATTTTAGTGAAATCTCCGGTCATTTGTCTGTAGCCTGTATCTTTGAAGTTGGCAGATTTTCCTGTAGAAGGGAGACTTGCAATATATTGAATCACTTCATTTTTAAATTTAGCCTCATCAATATTTCCTACGAAATAGAAATGGAAGTTTCCTGCATTACTGAATCTCTCCTTATAAATATCGTACGCTTTTTTATAATCCGTATTCGCCCATTCTTTTTCCAAAGGCACAATACCTATGAATCTCGGGTTTTTCTGATTCATGAATTTTGCATGCTCGCTGGAGAAATAAAACTGTGGATTCGACAATAAATTATCCAGCATGGCAGACTGCTTGGTTTTGTACGCATTGAATGCTTCAGGATTATAATTCAATCCTGTAAAATAAGCATAAATAAGTTCCATTGCCGTACTTAGATCTTTTTGAGTTGTACGCCCCGAGATTCCTTCAAACAAAGAACTTACCATAGGATTTACACTTACCTGTTTTCCGGCAAGATAGTTGGTGAGGTCAGATTTTGAAAAACCGTTTACCCCGGCTTCAGATAACGCAGGAAAAGCAAACTGTGTTTTGTTGTAATCTGTATCGTTGACCAGCGAGCTTCCACCCAAACTTCTTGCAGAGAAAACAATTTCGTCATCTTTAAAGTCAGTTTTTTTGAATGTTACTTTTGCTCCGTTGCTTAAGGTCCAGGTTGTAGTTCCCAGTTTGGCATCAGTTTCAGTTTTGGCAATTTTTCCTTCAGATTTGAATGGTTTTACCAGATTTTTGATGGTTTCTTTTTCCTGATAAGGCTTAAGGTCTGCCATTTTTACGGCTTCAAACGTATTTAAAACCATAGCCTCTGAAGGCATTGGCACATTGTCTTTTTGGGGACCCGTGATTACGACTACCCTGCTGTCGTCTTTCACGAATTTTTTAATAATATCATTCGTTTGAGCCAAGGTTACAGAAGGGAGGAATTTCTTTGTATCTTCATATTCCCAAGCGATTCCAGGGATAGGTTCTTTTTCGAGGAAGTTTCTTACATATTCATCAACCAGCATATCACTTTCCGTTTTATCACGGTTGTTGTATGATCTTTCAAGATTTGATAAAATTTGTGCTTTTGCCCTGTCCAGTTCAGTTTGTGTAAAGCCGAATCTTTTTGCCCTTTCCGTCTCTTCAAGAAGAACTTTCAATGCGTTAAGCTGCGCGCCATCTTTTACCATCGCAAATCCCTGAAAACCTTCCTTGCTTCTCGCATAGGTTCCACCATGATAAACCGACCCATACGTGAAAGGAGGATTGGTAGAATTTACAAGCTCTCTCAATCTGTTATTCAGCATGGTAGAAGTAAGATTTTCAATGATACTCTGATTATACTGTTCAATAGTAACGTCCGGCTGATATGCCTCTGAATCTTTCATAACGAACTGAACCATTGAGCTTGTTGCGTCAGGATCTGTTTCAACAGCAACCAACGTTTCTTTATGATTGGGTAAATCAAATGTTTTTCTATCTCTTGGCTTTGCCGGATTTTTGTATTTGCTGAAATTATCTTTAATTTTCTTTTCAACCTCATCTACATTAATATCTCCAACAACAACGATAGCCATAAGATCCGGCCTGTACCAGTCTTTATGAAATTGTCTGATGACCTCAGGCTTGAAATTTTCCAGCACTTCTTTCTTCCCGATCGGAAGACGTTCTGCATATTGAGAATTGTAGAGCAGTTTAGGAAGATATTTATCCGACATTCTTTTATCGGCTCCCAAACCTAATCGTAATTCTTCAAGTACAACGCCTCTTTCCTTATTGATCTGCTCATCGGAAAGGGTTGCATTGAAAGCCCAATCTTCCATTACTTTCAGTCCTGCATCAAAGTTTCCAGGCTTATCCAAAGGAACGGGGAGCATATAAACCGTTTCATCGAAACTTGTGTATGCATTAAGGTGCTGTCCGAATTTCACGCCGATTGACTGTAAAAAATCTACCAGCTTATTATCCGGGAAATTTTTTGTTCCGTTGAAGTTCATGTGCTCCATGAAGTGGGCAAGACCTCTCTGATTGTCGTCTTCAAGAATAGATCCCGCATTGATGGCCAATCTGAAATCTACTTTCTTTTCCGGCAATGTATTTTTTTTGATATAGTACTTCATTCCGTTTGAAAGAGTACCAATTCTTACAGAAGGATCTGTAGGAATATTCTGTGCGAAAGCATTTGCAGAGAATAGAAATACTACTGCAAATGAAGATAGCATTTTCTTCATATGTTTTGATTATTAATTTTTATGGTTCAAAAATATCATTTATTCACAGAACGAAGAAATAATAAAATTATTATTTAAGTTAAATAGCGTTAATTTTTTTATTTTTAGGTGAATGTTTTCTGAAATCGGGAAGAAATAAGCTTTTCCTTCAATTTTTTCAACGGTTACAGCTGAGAAAGTGGCCGGATCGTAAGCTAATGCATCAATCACTCTGCTTTTCTTTAAATCACCAATTTTATCAGCCGGGATATCTGTTTTCTGTCCTGCCTGCTCAAAATATCCTTTTTCACCATCGAAGAACTGAACCATTTTCTGTCCCATCACAGATTGCTCAGACTTGAATTTGTTTCCCATTTTCTTCGTCGTCATCATAATATCCATTCCCTGAACGGTAAGGGTATTTTCAATGAGTGTTGTTTTGATACTTTCGAGTTTATCTTTTCCACCCAAAGCTTTTAGATAATTGTCGATAACTTCTTTGGGTGTTAATTTTGATTTCACAGCTTCCGTTTTAGCGGGAGCAGTTGTTGTCTGTGCAGCTACCGGAGAAATATAAAGCGCAGCGCATAAAAACGGAATGATGATCTTTTTCATATATTAAGTTTAGACTGTAAATATATGAATATTGAATGAGACATTTTCAGGATATTTTCATAAAAAAAACCACCAAATTGGTGGTTTTAAAATATTTATAGTAAAATAAATTATTTTTTAAGCTCTTCTAAAAACTCATCATGAGAGATTGCAGTTTCTTTCTTTGTTGCTTTTTCAAGAATAATATCTTTTAGTTTTGTCATCGCAACTTCAGAAGAAATTTGTCTTACCTGCTCCTGATCTTTCAACATTTCTACAGCATACTTCTGGATTTCTTCGTCTCCCAGGTGGTGGATTCCGTAGATGGCCAACTGGTTTCTTACCAACTGCTCTGCCTGAGCCAATACATCTGCGTAATCTAACTGGATTTCGTTTTCAGACATTAGCTTACCTTCGATAATCTGGTATTTCAACTGGTTTTTCTCAGATTCAAGGATTTGTTTAGCCTGCTCTTCAGACTGGATGTTCTGATTAGAGAATAGCAACCATTTTACAAGGAATTCTTCAGGAAGTTTTACTTCTTCTTTTTCAGAAACCTGCTCCAACACTTTATTTACAAAGTGTACATCTGCATTCTGCTGGAAGTATTCATCCAGCTCAGATTTTACTTTTTCTTTTAATTCTTCTTCAGACTTAATGTTTCCTTCACCATATACTTTATCAAAAAGATCCTGGTTAAGTTCAGCAAGATTCAAAGAGTAGAAATCTTTTACTTTCACTTCCACTTCATTGTGGTGTAAATGTTCAGCCTCTTCCTTAGAGAATCCTAGTTCTTTAGCCAATTCTTCGTTTTCCGCAAGCGTTTCTTTTGAAACTTTTACAGACCCGTCCATTTTAAGGCCTTTTACCAATTTGAAAGCTTCTTTGTTTTCAGCAGTAATAGTAGTGTTTTTCGGATGGTGGTGGTGCTCTCCTTCCGCATCTTCTTCTACAACCTGAGAAATTTCTAAGGCGATGTAAGAATCCTTAGTGATTTTATCTTGAGGAACCTGCTCAGCAAAACGCTTCTGCATGTTTTCAATACTCTTGTTGATTTCTTTTTCAGAAGCTTCCACTTTATAGTGAGGCGCTTCGTACTTAGAAAGGTCTATTGTAAATTCAGGCTCGAATCCTACTTCAAAAGCCACTTCCAATTGATCAGCATTGTAATCGAATTCGTTTACAGGCTGAGGAACAGGCTGACCCACTAATCTTAATTTGTTTTCGTTGACGTAGTTGTTTAAAGCATCAGAAACCTGTTTGTTGATTTCTTCAAATGCAATACCTGCTTCGTACTGTCTTCTAACCATACTTAAAGGCACTTTTCCTTTTCTGAAACCAGGAACTTGCGCATTTTTAGCATAATTAATCAATTGCTTTTCAACTCTTTCTTTATAGTCAGATTTTTCCAATGTCACTGTAAGCAATGCACTTACATCATCATGGTTTTGTGCGGTAACCTTCATTATTGATTAAAATTTTAGGTTGCAAAAATAGGAAAATTTTATGAAAATCACTCATCCAATTTGTTATAATCCGTTAAAATACAAAAGACATCAAAAAATGATGTCTTTTACTATTAAATTTTTAGAGGAAGTTGTATTAATGGAGATCAATAATTGCATCTACATCAGACTCACCGCCTACAGTACTTCCCAACTGATTGTCTGCTGAAGGAGAATTTTGCGATACCGAAGTCGGTGCATGTACCAATTTGATGTTTACTTTCCCGGTTGAAGTTGAGCTTACAACAGTCCACTGCGTTTTTAGCCCCAGCTTATTGCCATCTGTCCTTGCAATATCATTAGCTGCTCTTTTCACGGTAACATTGGCTCCGGTGAAACCGAATGTAATGAAATGTTCATCTTTTTCCTCAATAATTTCGCCATTCACACTATCATAATGATTATCATGCTTTACCTGAAAGTCAAGTTCTACATTAAATACATCTCCTGCTTCAGCATGAATATGCTGATCGGCAACTCCACCAATATAATTAATGGTCTGCACATCCGTTGCATCGTTTACGTTGGTTAATTTCACCACCATTTTTTCTATTTCTTCATGATCATGAATATCTTCCGGAATATCGGTAGAATCATTTCTACAAGAGAAAACTAAAAGTGCTGTAAAAAGTATTAGGGTAATGTTTAAGAATTTTTTCATTTTATTTAAATTAATAATTAAAAATTGTATTTAAGAGTTATAATAAAGTTTCTGCCATTTTCTGGCATGAAAAAACGGAGTCTGTTAAGATACTCCCGATATTCGGTATTGAATATATTGTTGATTCTGAAATTAATATTGAAATTTTTAGCCACATCTGCACCCACAGAAGCATTAAATACTGTGTACGCCGGAGGCGGAGTACTCAGATCGAGCTCTTCGCTGAAAAAAGTTCCGTTTTCTATAAAATCTACATTTTGATTTCTGATCGGGAAACGATTTTGTCTGAACACACTTACATTTTCAAGTCTCAAATAAAAATTATCAGGATCATTTAATTTCAGTTCTACTGAATTTCTCAGATTGGTAGGCATCATCAGGATCAGAGATTCGTTATTGGACAAATCATCCCCTCGTAATGCACTGAATCCTGTATTCCATTTTAAATGATCAAGAATTTTAAGCTCTGCATCTGCATCTATCCCGAAAATCCTCGCTTTAATCTGTCTGTAGCTCCAGATTGGAAAAACTCCGCGATTTGAATTCTGCACTCCTGTAGGGATCTGATTGATAAAATTATCAGAAGCCATCAGATAAGGAGTTGCTTCTATGCTAAGACCTTTAAGGATATTAAATTTAGAAACCAAAGAAAGATTTGCCTGATAAAGCGTCTCTCTTTTAATTCTAAGATCACCCTCCTCTACAATTGCCGCGGAGTGATGCAATCCATCCGCAAATAACTCTGCAGGATTGGGAGTTCTGTCGGCTCTTGATAAATTAAACTTGATTTCGAGATTATTAAAAGGTCTGTAATCCAAGCCCACATTAGCCGAAAAATTATGATAATCCAGAATTGGCCTTGCAAGAATTCTGCTGTCGTTTTTCTGGACAAAAAATTCCGGAAAAGCAGCTGCAAATCTGGTATTCCAGTCGGACTCGTCATAATATTTAAACGCATCATACCTGCTGAAGTCATACCGTACGGCCGCTTCTGCATTTAATTTTGAATTTAATTTATACTTAAATACAGAAAACGCACCTGCATCATACCGGTAATAATCAGGAATCAGGCGTCTTGCCCTTGTTGCAGGATTGGGGTAATTATCCTGAAACCCTCCGGAAATTCCGCTTTCCAAACTCCAGTCTGAACGTTCTATGAGATGAATTAAACTTGCAGAATGGGTAATAAGTCTCAAATCCATTGATGGAAGTGCATTCAGATCCCCTCTTCTTATATCAAATTCTTTTCTCCGATTCAATTGGAAGCTGTATTGAAAAGTGAGTTTTCCAAAGTTTTCAAATCTTTTATACGCAGAAATTTTAGCAATATGATGCTCCACTTCCTGCTTCGGACTGCCAATTTCATAACTGAAATCATCCAGAAAATAAGGCTGTCCCAGATTGATTGCTTTGTAAAAATCTGAAGGGCTTCCCAAATGCGCACCTTTATAAATCCCAAATTCCTGGTTGATTCCGCTGTATGAAACATCAAATCCCTGCAAGAAGCCATGGTTTCCGAAAGAGAAATTAAATGAATTAACTTCTGCACCCGTGTTTTGCAAAGTGTGATGCGGAATATAAAGGTCTCCCAACTTTCTATAGCTACCACCTGTTTTTATAAACCATTGGTTTTTCCAAGATTTTAAAAGATTGGCAGCAATCTCGCCTCCGCGTCCGTTAGAAATTCCGGAAAGTTTTATATTTCCCATTAAAGTATCTTTCTTAGGAATTGTTGCCGGCTCCAAAATGACAACTCCTCCCACTCCTTCATTTCCATACTTTAAAGCAGATGCACCTTTGATGACATCAATATGCTCAAAATCATTTACATCAACATTCGGGGCGTGTTCTACTCCCCATTCCTGCTCCGCCATTTTCACCCCATTATTCAGGATGGCAACACGACTTCCGTATAAACCATGAATAACAGGTTTCGTAATATTGTTTCCGGTTTTCAAAACTGTAACTCCTGAAAGCTGTGACAATAAATTACCCAGATTTTCGGTAGAATTTTTCTCAATTTCAGATTTGTCCAGAGTCTTGATCACCAGAGATCCATTGCTTTTATGATTTCCGTGGATAGTTACCGTTTCAATATCCTGAATATGATGTTCCAGGGTAATTGTTACGTGCAAATCCTGTGTAACTCCTATATTTTCAGTATAATCATTACAATCAGGATGCTTAGCAAGGAGTATATATTTCCCTGCTGGAATTTTATTGAGTGAGAACTTACCATTTTTATCGGTTTTCGTGGAAAATTCTCCGATTTTCACAACAGCATTTTCCAACATGGTTTTGTCATGAAAATCCTGGACAGTCCCTTCTACTGTGTAAGTCTGCTGTGCGTTTGTTAATGCAAACCCGCAAAGGATAAGCATAAAACTATATATCAATTTCATTGTTAAATAGATTGATTGTATACTTTTTTCAAGTACTTTTTCGTTAAAATTTGAATTGGATTTTTTTCGCTTCAAACTATAAATCTCTAAGCTCAATTTTGAACCTTTAAGATTTTGTTTTAAGAATCTTAGATTAATTAAGTTTAGCTCTTCTTTAAGAGATACTAAAATCTGTATGATTTTTCTTAACGAAACCTAACTTCTAAATCATTTTAATGACTTAAAAAAGAATAGATTAGGTTAATTAAAATACATCGGATATTTAAAATTATCCAGCAAAAAATCCGAAAAAATCTATGAATTATGAAATTGCGGGCGGACCGCGAAGCTGAAATGTGAATTTTGTTTGAGACCAGATCCTCTCCTGAACGGCAATGATCTGCCTTACTTCATGCGTATAATGCACAAAAGAGAAACTGAATTCTTCAGGGACTAAAGTGTGTCCCGTAGCTAAGAAATGACACGCTAAACAGTCGGCGGCTTTTTCTTTTGCTATATTTTTTGTAAAGGTATTTTCTGATTTATGAAAGCTGAAATTTTTAAAAACATCTTCAGAGCTGTGGCTGTGAAAATTCTGGGAAAACAGCGCAAGAAAGTATATTCCAAACAACAGCTTGGAAATAAAACTTTTCAGATTTCTGTTTTCTTTAAAAATCATGCTTCAAAATTATAAAAATAAAATTAAAAACTCTGATTAAAGTTTTCTTAAAATATTTTGATTGATAAGTAGAGTGAATTGAAATTTTGTTACAAAGGGCTATTCAAACCTTATAGGTTTTAGAAACCTATAAGGTTTATCTTAGTATAAACATAGAAATCAATTTAGCTGCGTACCCAAATATTCCCACTCCTGTAATGCAAGATCAAGATCTTCTTTTGTTTTATTATATTGTTCCAGTGTTTCTTCAGAAGGATTTTCTTTGGTGAAAGAAGCTTCAAATTCCTCAACTTTAGTTTCAAGCTCAGTAATTTTATCTTCCACTTTTTTCAGTTTATTCTGAATATTCTTCTGCTCTTTGCTTACAATGACTGAAGATTGCTGCATTTCTGCCACAGGCTCTTCCTTCTTAGCTTTCACCTCAACCTTTGCATCTTCTCCGTGAAGTTTTGCTTTTTCAGCTGAAATTTCTCTGATCGATTCTTTTTGTCTGAATTCAAGATATTCATTGATATCTCCTAAGAATTCTTTCATTTTACCATCGCGGAATTCGTAGATTTTATCACAAAGACCCTGTAAGAATTCCCTGTCGTGCGAGATTACAATTAAAGTTCCTTCAAATTTCTGAAGCGCCAGCTTGATAATTTCTTTAGACTGAATATCAAGGTGGTTCGTAGGTTCGTCCATGATTAATGTGTTAAATGGACGAAGCAATAGTTTACAAAGTGCCAAACGGTTTCTTTCCCCTCCGGAAAGTACTTTTGTCTTTTTGTTCACCGCTTCCCCCTGGAAAAGGAAAGATCCTAATAAATCACGAACCCGCGGTCTTGTTTCTTCGGTTGCAGCATCTTCTGCTTCTTCCTGCACCGTTTTATTAGGCGTTAAAACTTCCTCCTGATTTTGAGCGAAATAACCAATATTTACATTATGACCAAGATTCCAAGTTCCTGAATAATCTTTGATATCTCCTGCAAGAATTTTGGCCAGCGTTGTTTTTCCCTGCCCGTTCTGTCCGAGAAGGGCAATCCGGTCTCCTCTCTGAACGATAAAATCCACATCATCAAAAATTTGTTTTTGGCCGTAAGCTTTGCCGAGTTTTTGAGCTTCAAAAATAACTTTTCCAGGAACCACGGATTGTACAAAACGAATATTGAATTTTGAAACGTCTTCATTATCAACTTCAATCCGTTCGATTTTATCTAATTTTTTAATAAGCGACTGCGCGAAAGAAGCTTTGGTAGCACTTGCACGGAACTTATTAATATTATCTTCCATCTGCTTGATTTCCGCATCCTGATTTTTTTTAGCCTGAATCAGTTTTTCGCGGCGGTCTTCACGCATCACAAGATATTTGGAATAATTCGCTTTGTAGTCGTCAACCTTTTTATTGTTGATATCGAAAGTACGGTTGCAGACAGCGGTCATAAACTGCTTATCGTGGCTTACCAGAACGATGGCTCCCGGATAATCTTTCAGGAAGTTTTCCAGCCACATGATGGATTCCATATCCAGGTGGTTGGTTGGCTCATCGAGAAGCATGATATCGTTTTTTTGCAGAAGCAGTTTTGCGAGTTCAATTCTCATTCTCCATCCGCCGGAAAATTCATCGGTGATTTTTTGAAAATCATCCGCTTTAAAACCCAATCCGAACAATACCTTTTCCATATCACCTTCCAGATTGTAAGCGTCATGATTCATCAAAAGATCGTTAAGCTCGGTCATTTTATTAATCAAATCCGTATAAGAATCACTTTCGTAATCGGTTCTTGTCGTCATTTGATGGTTGACTTCTTCTAGCTCATTTTTCCAGGCGTTAATCTGTTCGAAAGCCTGCATGGTTTCTGCCCAAACGGTTCTTCCTTTTACGAAATCAAGATCTTGCTTTAGGAATCCGATTGTAATGTTTCCTTCAGGTACTACATTTCCTTCATAGAAATTGATTTCTCCTGAAAGCATCTTCAATAAAGTGGATTTCCCTGCTCCATTTTTACCAACCAAACCAATTTTATCATCCTTTTTAATCGTGAAATTCACGTTTTGAAACAAATATGTTCCCGAATGATGTAATCCTAAACCTTGAACCGAAAGCATGCTAAATAGTAATTAATAGTGAATAATGAATTTTCGGGTGCAAAAATACGGAAAATAAAAGAATTTGGTAAGAAAAATAACTTGTTCTGAATGTGAATCTTAAAAAGATTTCTTTCGGGAACAGGAATAAAAAAAAAGAGCTGTCTTACCAGGACAGCTCCACACCTAAATTTAAAACTGAAAAAGTACTAACATTTATTATATGAATTTTCCTTAATCAATATGGTTCGGTTCCAATTGTCATTATTAGGGATATTGGTACCGTATGCGTAATCCACGACAGAATCTTCGATATGATGTATTTCAACCTGGAGTTTTGACGGGGTTGCAGTAAACTGGTCATTGGAATTTCCCGGCACGTTCAGACCATTATTGATGAATTCCGTGAGTTCTTCTTTTGATGAATTTTTCGGTATTGCGGGATGATATAATCCGAAATTCGCCGAAATATGGGTATAATCTGCCAATGTCCTGAAATTGTACAACGGTTTTAGTTGTGGCGAAAACTTTTCCACATATCGCTCCAACTCATCTGAAAGTTTGATCAGATAAGGATGTTTTTCACCATTAATTAAAAAATCAGAATCATCAAATTCAGTATTGAAGATCTGTTTTTCAGCATTTGATTCTTTCAGCATAAGCCTACCATATACTTTAGAAAGCTCATTGAAAACGAGATCCCTTGAAATATAAGCCTGACAAAAAACTTCTCCCTGATCCACTTTATAATTTCCAAGGATATAATCCCATAGTTTATTTCCTTCAGTGTCAGCTGTCATTTTTATAATATTTTGAATATAGCTGTCAAGTTCTTCTTCAAGTAAAAAATTCGGGGAAATGTATACTGATTGCGGGCCTTCCAGATATCCTCCACCTATATCTGCATGGACACCGGGAACAAAAATCTTTTTCCAGGTTTTATTTCCTGTTCCGGCTATTCTATCTTCCATCGAACCGGAATCTTCAAAAAGGCCGGTTAAGGGGAAGAAAAAACGGCATTCATTAGCAGCACAAATATGGAAAGCACGTTCCGTAGCGGGATGTACCGTAACATTATAATCATTAAAAGGAGCAGATTCTATTGTATCGAAAACGCCTAGAAATTTCACGTTGATATTTTTTTGAAACGAAGTATTTTCATTCAACAGCTCATAGCAAAAATTTCTGGCGAGCATGGCTCCCCTGCTGAATCCGTAAACATACAACTCGTAATCATTGTTATAATCTGACGATATCTGCTCAATAAAAGAGAATGCTTTTTGCAATTTGTCGTCGGAAGAATATCCATGATTTCCCGCAGGATTTTTGCAGGTTGCCATGGCAAAATCGCTGTCTTCCTTTTGGGTAAGCGTTCCTATGCCTTCTATGTATATTTTCGCTTCGCCATTAAACAGTTGAAATAATTTATAAATATTGGTAGTATTTCCGTAATAGCTTTCATTATTTTTCGGAGGTTTTTCGGGAGAGGTTGCATTGATCCCGTTGTTTCCTGTTCCGTCAAAAAAAATCCCGACGGAGATTATATTGCTTCTCATGTCACCTTGTAGTTTTATTAAACTTTGTCAATGATTTTCAACTTTGACAAAGTGAACTCACCAAAGTAACGATGAAAAGAACGGGGATTATAGAGTATAAAATACTAAATAAAAAAATCCGTATTTCTACGGAATCAGATTCTTTCTAAAGGATGGATGTTGTTAATGATGGCATAAATAACAATTCCAACTGTATTTTTAGCGCCTATTTTTTCAACGATTCTCTGTCTGTGGCTTTCTACGGTTCTTGGGCTGATGAACAGTTTTTCGGCAATTTCATTGTTAGTACATTCCTGGCATATAAGCCTTACCACATCTTTTTCCCGGTCTGATAATTCATCATCCATTTCGAATAGGGTTCTCTTTTTGGTAGGGCTGTTCATGTAGGAAAAAATCATCTGATGATCTTCCGGCGTGAAGAAAATTCCGTTTTTATACACCATGGTAATGGCTTCTATAAATGCCTGCCGATTGGAGTTTTTAGGTAAAAATGCGGAGACACCCAGTTTTACCATATATCCCAGAATCGTTGTTTTATAATGAGAAGAGAGAATAATGATTTTCAGGTCGGGATATTTTTCTTTCAGTATTTCTACGAGCTCGAAACCGTTCATCGGCTGCATCTGAACATCTACCAGAGCGATATCCGGAAAGTTTTCATTTGAAGTTTTTTCCAGCACTTCGAGGAAATCCGGCCCGTTGTTGGAAGTTGATCCTACCGAGATATTATGTTCTGAAGCGAGCAGCATTTTTATTCCTTCAAGAATAAGCTGTTCGTCATCAATTAATGCTATTTTAATTTGAGAGTTCATTGGTGTATGGAATTTTAATGATTAGCCGGCTTCCTTTACCTAAAACATTTTTCCATTTGTGTGCCGCGTTCATGGATTTTATTCTGGATTCTATATTTTTGATCCCCATTCCTTTTTTCACTTCTTCATATTCAAAGCTATCGCCGTTGTCTGAAATAACGACGGCCAGATTGCTGTGGTTGTCTTTAATATAAATCCGGACTCTTGTTGCTTCCGAATGTTTGAGAACATTGGTGGTAAATTCCTGAATGATCCTGTAGAGCTGGACTTCTGTAAAAATATCTTTTTTCTGAAATTTCGGGCTTACATTCAGGGAGATGTTTATTCTTCCTGATAAATTCGCAATTAGCTCTTCGATATACAAAACCAGTCCTACCGTTTCCAGATTTACCGGATATAATGAATGTGAGATGCTTCGCGCCGAGTCTATAAGCGAGGACATCTGAGTAGTGATATTTTTCCTGATGAGCTCATCTCCTTTTGTATCCAGGTTATTGAGCCATAATGATAAAATATTAAGCCTGTTTCCGATATCATCATGAATCATTACGGCAATTCTTTTTCTTTCGGCTTCCTGGGCTTTTATATTTTCCAAGACAAGGTTTTTCTGATGCAGAACCTCGGCTTCGTGCTGTACGTTTTTCTCTTCAATTATCCTTTTGATAAAGCTTCTGTAGGCAAGCAAAATAAAAGACATGATAATTACCAGAACGACAATTAACGTAATAAAAAAGGTGATATTGAGCGTTATTTCTTTAATCGTAAAAAGGTATAAATAAAAGTTAGATATAAAACACTGCTTAAAATATTATTAATGCTCCAGAGCATTGTTGCTTCATCCTTTCCTAAATCTGAAAGCTGTCTCAGGAGGAAAAATAAAAATACCGAAAGCCCGTAATACAGGAAAATAAAGCTGTCTGCCAATATAAAACGATCATTGATCTTACTGTTTTTAATTTCTGTAAGCAATGCATATCCTGCAAAGCACATTACTACTATATTTGAGATCACTTTTTTGACATCGTTGGTCACCAGCTGGGTATCTATCAGAAACAAAATAGTGAGTATTCCGACGGGAATATACCAGTAAACCGACCTCTTCAGCTTGCTGATAAATAAAATGCATAATAGGAGAAACTCCCCGGCTACATAGAAAGGAAAGATAAAATTGACGTCACTCAGATTAAAAACATAAAAGCAGAGTTTAACAACAGCTTCAATTAAAAAAAGAAAAATGATATAATAGACATACCATTTTTCAGTATTTTTAAAAAATTTGTACTTGATAACTCCTATCAAAGCACAAATGAAAAGTAAACTATTATTAAGATAAAGTATTACTTTGTAAGTATCCACAATACGTTTAGTTATTAAAATTAAAAGGGCACATTGGCGGACAAGGCTGAGACCAGTCGTAGGTATTGGAAATGCTGTCTATACTTCCTGAATTTTGCAGATCCTGATAAAATGAAATAAAAATAAGGGTAGGCAAAACTCTTTGATATACTTCAGAAAATTTAAGTCCGAATGAGCACACAATTTCGTTAAGCCCCGGTTTGGAAGAGATCAGATCTTCAGACGGTACATAAAACTTTCTGAAAATCCTTGTACCTTCAAACTCTGTACATTCTCTGTAAAACCAGGTCATCCCATCATTTCTCCATGATTCTATAGCATCGAGCGCCACATCCTGATCTAACATCGGCTTGTTGGAAATCGGAAAATATGTATCAGAATCATAATCAATTCTCTTTAGCTCTTTCGAAAGAACAGCATTTTTAATAACCTTATACTGTTCTGTCTCTACCAATCTCAGGTCTTTGGTAAGCTCACCAAGTTCACTGTAAGGAAAATCATTTACAATTAGTTTCTGGCCTTTATCATCCATAGGACATAAAATCGCCACAAGCTTGTTTTTAAAAACTCCGATTTCTGCACAAAATTCTTTGTACTCATTACGGGTCTTCAGCCAATCAACCTGTTCCCGGTCAAAAGTAAAAACATAATTGGTAGGAATAAGGTTTTGGATAGCATTATAATCCGCACAGCAGTTTGTCCATTCTGCAACGGCTACATCAAATTGATCTCTGTTGAATATATTCATATTTCACGGTTTTTAAAGTGGCATAAAATTATAGAAACTAAATTATCTGTGCAAGTATATCACCTATATTAGAAAACTAATTAATAATTCTTAACGGTAATATGAAAGCAACTTTGCTGTCTTTCTTTGATATAGTAAATCCGCCCGGCATTATAATAATATTTCAATACCTTTTCCAGAGCGGCCTCCAACCTGCTGTTATTCTTTAAAACCCCATCAAAACGCACATATGAGATATCGAAAGAATTGCCGTAATTGTGAGAACTGATCCCCAGTGAAGCATTTGTATTAACTTTTCTTAATCTGCACTGATCTTCTAGCGTTCTTGTAATAGAAGAAACGGTAAATGTATTTCCTTTTGTTTCTTTACTGAATCGCGTCCCGATTCTTTCCAGCATCAACTTTCCTTTGGATACCATCCACGCCCTGCTGTAATCGAGCTTTTGTACTCTATAGCCTTTTCCCGACTTGCTGATTTTGTGAAACTTTCCGTTGTTGATATATTTCTGAACAGCCTTTGAGTCTTTCAGTATTTTAATTCCAAAACTTTTAGAAGCATCAAGATGAGGTTTGTAAAGCAATGTGGGCTCTACTTTTAAAACTTCTGTAAGATCATAGCAAGGCAATGTTTTTTTGGCTTCCTGAGAATGATAAATCCCCTGAATAAAGAATGCAAATGCTACGCAAAAAAACTTTTTCATTAAAGACGTTTTAATTATCTAACTAAAAATAATGAATTATCTATTATTATTCAAATACCATAACAAAAATAGATTACAAATATTCCAAACAAAACATCATTAATTAAAAATATTTATACTTTAAATAATAATTTGATTCATTAAACATAATAAAATAGGCTTTTAATTTTCAATATATTAATCATACATTTGATTTCATAAAAAATATAAATATGATGAAAAAACTTTTCGCCGAATTTTTCGGTACGTTTTGGCTGGTTTTCGGGGGCTGTGGCAGCGCATTATTTGCCTCCCAGATTTCACCTTCTCTGAATGAACAAATAGGAATTTTACTGTTGGGGGTATCTCTTGCTTTCGGACTTACTGTCCTTACGATGGCTTACGCGGTAGGACATATCTCTGGCGGACATTTCAATCCTGCTGTAAGTTTCGGATTAATGGCAGGAGGCAGATTTCCTGTCCGGGACCTGGCTCCGTATATTGTAGCCCAGTGTTTTGGAGCTATTGCAGCTGCGGGAGCGTTGTATGTTATTGTAAATAGTTCCGAAACTCCCGATTTCTCTACACCGGGTGCTTTTGCCACCAATTTTTATAATGCTCCTGTTTATTTTGAGAGAAGCTATTCGTTGACCGCTGCTTTCCTGACTGAGTTTTTATTAACGGCTTTTTTCCTGATCATCATTATGGGAGCAACAGACAAACATGCCAACGGAAAATTTGCAGGAATTGCCATCGGACTAACTCTTACCTTAATCCATCTCATTTCAATACCCATTACGAACACTTCTGTGAATCCGGCCAGATCGCTTTCTCAGGCAATTTTCGTACAAGGGAATGCGATTTCTCAGCTTTGGCTGTTTTGGGTTGCTCCGATCTTGGGTGGAATTTCCGGCGGACTGATTTACAAGTTTTTACTTCAGAAAAAATCCTAATTTTCGAATGAGTATAGATCAACTGAAAATCCTGTTTAAACAACAGGATTTCTTTATTTTATTGAAAGTAGGTTTTACTTTAATTTTTTAATATCAAAAGGGTTTTTAAAGATCAGCTCTTCATGTTTTCCTTTAATTTCCATTTTGCGGTACAGCAGATTAAGGGCTATTTTCCGGATAAACAAATCCTTGTCATTGAGCGTCCAGTAAGAATCCTCATGAACTTTTTTTGGTTTTCTGATGGTATAAAATTCTGTATCCCAAGAATCTACATTATGATAAAACTCAATAATACCACAATGCTCCGGAATAAGAGCATGATCTACCAATCCCATCGGAAGCAGAAAGCTGAATGCATTGCAGACATAATCGCCGCATGAAATTTTATCGTGCTTCAGGAATTTCTCGCCGGTACTGAAATTGGTATATGATTTTTTAAAATCATTTTTAAAATCACTTTTCGAAAGTTTGATTTCGATTTCATGGCTGAAACCTTCTGCGTCCACGATCAGAATATCAGCTTCCCAATCTGCCTGAAAATGATTGGTCAATACAATTTCCTTCTCAAAATCACATTGAGAATAAATAAATGCATGAACCAATTCTTCTATTTTTAACATGTTTAAATTCACAGCTGATAGGATTTGCATCCTATTCTTTTATAGGCCATCCCTTCGGGACTCCAATTTTTTTATTTTTTAACAACCCTCTGATATATTAGAATAGGTATCTATATATCAATCATATATACGCTTTCCCAAAACTCTAAAACCTAACTTACAAGCAGGCTACAGCCCCGAATATCAGAATGATCGATCCTTCCCAACACCTGAAATTTATCTCCGGCAATTTTTCCTAAATCCTGCGTAGCGATGAATGCACAGGAATGGATATTTGCCAAATCTATAATATTGATAGCACCCGTTCTCCCTTCTTTTTCATAATTAAAAGGATCTTCCGCATTTCGGATCATAATTTTCATCCAGTTTGGACATTGGTACTCATTATTTCCTAACGAATATGCCTGAGAGAGAAGTTCTGTCATGGAATATTCAGAATAGATTTTTTCTGTTTTAAAGCCTTCCTGTAAAATTTTCAACAGCTCGTCTTTAGTCATTTCTTCTTTCCTGCCTTTCATACCGCCGGTTTCTATTACTCTTAGAGAGTCGGAGAATTGGAGAGTTTTAGCGTTTGAGTCGCAATAATCAAGAAAATCCAATAAGGCAAAAGATACTCCAAAAAGAATGACTTTCTTATTTTCCAATTCATTTAAAAGGGTCAACAAATCTTCATGATTATAAAGAAAATATCCGTTTTCCGGTTTTGCCGATTTTTTCATTAAATAATCAACCATATATATAAGAGAAGAATTCTGCCGTTCCAGATAACTTGGCAGCAATCCGAGGAATATGAAATCTTCCGGTCTTCCTATGAATTCTTCAAAACTTTTGTAAATACTTTCTTTATAGAGATTCTCGTTTGCAATCAAGTGTTTTGAAAGATTCATCTGTGTAGTTCCCGAACTCTGAAAGAAAAGATTGGCCGTCACATTTTTATCGATAATCTCATGATTTTTAAACATTTCAATGGGGAGAAACGGAATTTTAGAAAGCTCATTAACCTCATCAGGGTTAATGTTGAGATAATCTACAAAACGTCTGTAAATTTCAACATTCTGATATTGATAATGAAAGGTTCTGAGTGATGCCGACAGAAAGTCCTGATCAGTTTGTATGTTAAATATTGTATTCACTTCAAAAAGTATTTCATTCTTATTGTCTCATTTTTAGTCAATTAATAAAACAAGTAAGTATTTTAATATTTTTTTAATATAAAATTCAAATTTTGGTCGGGTTATTGCAATTACGAACCCGGAATATGGATTAAAAACAAGAGTAAGCTTTTGTTTGCTCGAAGAATTACCTCTTTACGGGGTAATTCTTTTTTTGTTCATTTCAAATGTTTTCAGCTGAAAATCATGTTCGAATACTCCGTAGGTAAAGTACGAAATCCAATCTCCCAGATTGACATATTTTGCTTTTCCTTGCAGCTCCATAACCATAGGAAGATGGCGGTGTCCGTAAATAAAATAATCTATTTTCTGAGTTTTAAGTTTTTCTTTGGAATAAATGATGAGAAATTCTTTATCCTCTCCTAAAAATTCTTTGTCTTCATCACCGGAAATCATTTTATTTTTCTGGGACATATACAGTGCAATTTTCATGGCTATATCAGGATGCAGCCATCTGAAGAACCATTGCGCAATAGGATTAGTAAAAACTTTTTTCATCCTTTTATATCCTTTATCACCCGGACCGAGGCCATCTCCGTGAGCAAGCAGAAATTGCTTTCCGCCCATTTCAAAATATTGTTTTGTATAAAAAACAGTACATCCTATTTCTTCTTCAAGATAATCTTTCATCCAGAGGTCGTGATTGCCAACAAAGAAATAAATATGAATTCCCCGATCTTTAAGTTCGGCAATTTTCCCAAGCACCCGTACATAACCTTTCGGGATTACGTGTTTCCATTCGTGCCAGAAATCAAAAAGATCTCCCATTAAAAACAACACCTGCGCATCATGCTTGATCTCATCCATCCAACGGATAAAGTGCTCTTCACGTATTTTGCTTTCCTTAGGATCCGGCGCACCAAAATGCTGGTCGGAGGCAAAATATACTTTTTTTCCAGGTTCTAAGTTAATGGTTGTCTTTAACACTTGAATATTTATTGATCTAGATTACTGATTATCTTCTGCAAACCATTCCCCGTAAGAATTTTCCGTCTCGTGAAGTTTAAGATAAGCCAGAGAAATGCCCTCGGGAAGCTTTGATTTTATCTTCGCAGCAATCGCATACAGCATGTTTTCGCAGGTCGGCTGGAAGGTACAGTAAATTACTTTATGTCCTTTTCCTTCAAGGTCTTCTCCGAGTTCTTTATGCGGGGAAAGTCCGTTGATCAGCACCGCATGATCCCAGACGTCCACAATTTCAGATTTTACGATACTCTTAATGTCTCCAAAATCTACCACCATCCCATTTTTAGGGTGTTCCAAATCATTAATTGGCTTTCCTTTCACCGTTACAAACAGTTTATAGGAATGTCCATGCATATTTTTACATTTTCCGTCATAATTGTACAGCACATGGGCTGTTTCAAATGTAAAAATTTTTGTAATTCGTATCATGGTGCAAAGATAAGGAATTGCTCTGAGTTTCGGATTGGTAAATAAGATCAGGAAAATTTATATAAATTCTCAATAAATAATTACAGAATATCTAGCCAGTTACTTTCCAGCCTAATAATTCTTTGTGTTTCTTTATTAATAAAAACCCAAAGTGTTAATGAATCCACCACCAGATGACCGTTGCAGTAAAATTCTACTTTCCTGGGCTGCCTGATTCCTTCGGGAGTTTTAGGATAGGTCTTTATGGTCAGTAATTCTCCGAGATACACCTGTTTTTTATATTGGATATGATGATCCAGAAGCATCCATATATCCTCCGGATTATTGGTTTTATGCTTTACGAAATCCCAGTGTTCACCGGCTATCTCCTCCACCCATTTGACATACTGAACATTATTGACATGGTTATTCCTGTCGATATGTTCTTCCATCACTTCTATTTGCTTTTCATAAATCAAACTCATCTTCTTCAATATTTATTCAATAATAAACATAAAATTAAAGAATCTTTTTACATTTTGTGCTCTTATTATTTCATGTCTTTAAAATTCAGATAATCCAATAGATTAGTATATTCGCAGAAAATACGCACAAATGATTTTGGATATTTTATTTCCTAACCGATGCCTGGGCTGCCATGGCATTATTTCGGCTGATCTTCTGGTATGTGAATTGTGTTTCAGCCGTATTGATTTCGTCCATTCTGATTATTTTGACAATAATTTCATCAAAGAAAGATGCAAACTTCTTTTTCCTGTTGAAAACACTTTTGCTTTGATGCAGTTTGAAAAAGAAAATCTCAGCAGGAAAATTATTCATGAATTAAAATACAAAAGCCGGGAGAAGGCCGGAGAAATTTTGGCGGAGTGGACCATGGAGCGACTTGATTTCAAAGACAGAAAGCCAGATTTGCTGGTTTCCGTCCCCCTTCATCCCAAAAAGCTTAAAGAAAGAGGATACAATCAACTGCACACATTTACTGAAAAGCTTTCTGAGTTTTATGGAATTCCTTTTGACCATGATTTGATTAAAAGAAATCAGTATTCAAAAGCGCAGGCCCTAAAAGATAAACAAAACCGGTTAAAATCAGAAAATGTATTTTCTATCACAAAAAGCATCACCGAAAAAAATGTACTTCTCATTGATGACGTCTTCACTACCGGAAATACGATTGCTTCTATCGCGTGGGAGATTCTTAAAGCGGGTAACAATACCGTTAATGTGCTGGTAATGGCGATGGATGTGTAGTTGTTCAGGGTTTGAGGGTTTGAGATTTAAGTGTTTTAAATAAAGCTATTTTTGTCATATTACAGATACAATAAATTTTAGTAATTTCCCGGGAAACTTATTACTACCATGCTGAATCTTATTTTACTTCACGGCGCTTTAGGACATAGTGAAATCTTTGACACGATCAATAAGGAGCTTTCAAAATATTTTACCATTTTTACCCCTTTATTTTCGGGGCATGGAAATTCTGAACTTCCTGAAGACGGAATCAGTATCGAAAAATATACAAATGAACTGAAAGAATTCATTGAGAGTAATAATCTGAACAATGTTTATATTTTCGGACACAGCATGGGCGGTTATGTAGCGCTTTGCTACGCTGCACAACATCCTGAAAGACTGAATTCTGTTATCACGCTGGGAACAAAATTCAACTGGACGGAAGAACAGGCATTACAGGAAAGCAAAATGTTAGATCCCGAAACCATCGCCGAAAAAGTTCCCAAATATGCAGCACTTCTGGAAGCACAACACGGAAAAAAATGGAAACAGCTTTTACATTCCATTGCCGAATTGATGGTTTCTTTAGGCAAAAATCCTCCTTTAAAAGATAATCTTTCAACAATAAATATTCCTGTGCAGATTATGGTGGGAGATCAGGACAATATGGTCACCCTTGAAGAAAGCATGGAAGTATATAGAAGCCTCCCCAATGCAAGACTGTCCGTACTTCCAGGTACAAAACATCCGATGGATAAAGTAAGAACCGATCTTTTGCTTCCTATAATGAAAGATTTCTGGAATTTATCTCTGTAATTTTTCTCCATAGCTCAAATCTCCGGCATCACCCAAACCTGGCGTGATATAACCCTTTGAGGTAAGCTGCTCATCAATAGCGCCAACCCAGATTTTTGCTTCAGGATAAGCTTTTACTATCGTTTCAACGCCCTGTTTTGAAGCAATTGCTGCTACAATATGAAGCTGACTTGGCTTTCCGTGCGTTAATAAATCTTTGATGGCTTCAATTAATGATGCGCCGGTAGCCAGCATCGGATCTCCGACGATCAAAGGCCTGCCTTCAATATTGGGACACGTTAAATAATCCTGCTTAATGGAGAAATAATCGTTGGCATCGTGCTTTCTATAAGCTGCCACAAAACCACAGTCGGCTTTGTCGAAATAATTCAAAAGTCCTTCAAATAAAGGAACTCCGGCTCTTAAAATGGTTGTAATAACCGGCTGAACAGCGATTTCCTTACCCCTGATTTTATCCAGAGGCGTCTGAATTTCAATTTCTTTTTGATCAAGGTTTTTGCTAATTTCAAAGGCTGCTATTTCGCCAATTCTCTCCATGTTCCTGCGAAACCTCATCCTGTCATGCTGAATATCAACATTCCTGAGTTCGTTAATCCATGAATTAACCAAAGAAAACTGTTCTGATAATACAACTGTGCTCATCGTCGTGAAAACTTTTATCTAAAATATGAATTATTAAGAATAAAATCCCTTCCAAAAAAATCTGAAAGGGATAATATTTATTTTTGTCTGAAATACACTTCAATAGGAACTCCGGTAAACCCGAATTCTTTTCTCAACTGGTTTTCAGTAAACCTTTTGTATGGCTCTTTTACGTACTGCGGCAGGTTACAGAAGAAAACAAACTGCGGGGACGGCGTAGGAAGCTGTACACAATACTTGATCTTGATATATTTTCCTTTATTTGCCGGGGGTGGCGTTCCTTCAAAGATAGGAAGCATTATTTCATTTAATTTTGAAGTCTTAATCTTTTTCTTACGGTCTTCGTACACCTGCATAGCAACTTCTACCGCTTTTAAGATTCGCTGCTTGGTTAATGCAGACACAAAAAGGATAGGAATATCCTGGAACTGTCCGATTTTGTCTTTGATTTTCTTTTCAAAATCACGCATCGTGTTGGTCTCCTTATCTTCAATAAGATCCCATTTATTAACCAGAATTACAATTCCTTTTCTGTTTTTCTGTGCAAGGCTGAAGATATTCATATCCTGAGATTCCCATCCCTGTGTAGCATCCACCATAATAATCACCACATCGGAAAATTCAATGGAACGGATGGAACGCATGACGGAATAAAATTCCAGGTCTTCATTTACTTTAGATTTTCTACGCATTCCGGCGGTATCTACCAGCACAAATTCATGTCCGAATTTATTATAAAGCGTTTGGATACTGTCTCTTGTAGTTCCCGCGATATCGGTAACGATATTTCTTTCCACATCCAATAAAGCATTGGTAAGAGTAGATTTACCAACGTTCGGGCGGCCTGCAATCGTAATTTTCGGCAATCCTTCAAAAGGATCTTTGTAATCTGTAGTGGGGAAATCTTTTACAATATCATCCAGCAAATCTCCTGTTCCGGAACCCGTTGCAGAAGATAGTGTATAGTATTTATCGATTCCGAGCTGATAGAATTCCGTTGCGGGAAGCTCTTCTTTTGCAGAATCTACTTTATTGATAACAATATAGATAGGTTTGTTTGATCTTCTTAAAAGCCTGTAAATTTCGTAGTCTGTATCGGTAAGTCCGTCTTCCACGTTCATCATGAAAATTATGGAAGTTGCCTCGTCAACAGCCAGCTGTACCTGTTTGCGGATTTCTTCTTCAAAGATATCATCTGTTCCAACATCGTATCCTCCGGTATCAATTACAGTAAAATCTACACCATTCCAGTCGGATTTCCCATAATGACGGTCTCTGGTAACGCCGGCAGTAGAGTCTACGATAGCCTCTCTTCTTTCTAATAAACGATTAAATAACGTGGATTTTCCTACGTTGGGACGCCCAACGATTGCGACAATATTTGACATAAAAAATGTTTAATAATCCTTGCTATAAAGCTCAGGACAGGTTATTAATGGGTATCTCCAACTCTTGGAGCCCAATTTTTTTGCAAAGATACAGTTTTTATTTAACTTAACTTTTTGATTATTTAGCAACTCTCTACAAATATCCTTGGAAAAGGCTTCAGGTTTTGTGAATTTTAAAGAAAAATAATTCTTTGAATATCAGCAAAGAAACAATTACGCTTTATAAATATTCATTATTTCATTTTTATTTTTAAAATAATTTATATAATTTCGCGACATAGAAATACAGACCCATGGTGTAGCGGTAACACTACTGATTTTGGTTCAGTCATCTGGGGTTCGAATCCCTGTGGGTCTACATAACAGGAGAAATGATATCATTTCTCCTGTTTTTATTTACAGCATATTGAATGAAAATTATTACTGGCAATTCACTTTTTCCGTCAATTCATTCAGGAATCTATTAACCAGTCAGCCTTGAGTATTGAAATATAATTTGTAGCTTCAAATTATTCAATAATATGTAATATAATTTCCTTATTAACAATTAAACTTTAACTAGTTTTAATTTTCTTATTAATTTTATTTATTTTTGTGCCCTAAAATATTACTAATAACCTGTTTATATGTTAAAAAATATATTTTTTTCTTTTAGTTTTTTAATTTGGGGATCTTTTGTGTGGGCACAAAACTCATTTCCGCAAAATGTAGTTATTGATGATGCTTATAATTCTCCCACCGTAAGTCTGGCTACTCATGTAGACCTTGACAATGACTCGAAAGTCGATATTTTAGCTGTTGATTACAGAAAGATATTCTGGCTTAAAAATGTCTCTACCCAACAAAACAGCTTTTCGCCGATCCAGAATATTTACACTCACCCCTCTGAAATATTACAGGTAGGAAGTGCAGACATCAACTATGACGGCTTTAAGGATATTATTTTTAGAACCACTGCGGGCATCTTCATGATGACCGGAAGTGGAAATTTAGGCGCTTTTTCTACCCCCATTTCTTTGTACACCGGCAACTATACGCAATTTCAAATTTTAGATATTGATTCCGACGGTTTTCTTGATGTTTATGCGCAAAGCCAAACAACAGCCGGATGGAGGAAAAACAGCGGAAACGGAACTTTTCCCAGCTCATTTACAATTTTTACTAGCGGCACCGGCGGTCCTTCCGTAGCTATTTTTAAAGATATGGATGGGGATAACAAACCGGATCTTGTTACTAAAGCAGGCTATTTTATCCGATGGTATAAAAACGACGGAACCGGGATATTTACTTTAAAACAAACCATAGAAAGCAGTGCGATTGGAGAAAAAATGGCAGTTGGGGATATTGATACAGATGGAGACCAGGATATTATCTATTATTATGAAAACGGAAACAGTGTACAATTTCGGTGGTATAAAAACACCAATGGACTTGGAAATTTTTCTTCAATGGCTATCATTGCAAACGCACCTCCAAGTCCAACCGGATTTGCCTATAATGTAGACAGACATGGTATAAAGATGTTTGATGTTGATATGGATGGCAAAGATGACATCGTATATCGTGTCTTTTGGCTTAATAATGTGGTATGGAGAAAAAATTTAGGAAACGCCACCTTTGGAGCAGACAATACAATTACCAATAACGCAAAAGGAATTAAAGATTTTAATTTTGCAGATTTTAATAATGACGGAAAAGCGGATATTTATTCTTTGTCTTCGATAGATTCTAAAATTTCATGGTATCAGAATTTGGGTACAGGCAGTTTTAGCTCACAAAAAGTACTTACGTATGGACTTAATGGTATTAATTCCATCTGCAGTGGAGACATCGACGGAGATGGTGACATCGATCTTTTATCTACTTCAAGCGGAGACAATAAAATGAGCTGGTATAGAAATACAGACGGATTGGGTACATTCAGTGAGCAGCAGATTGTTATCAACAACAGTACAACATATCCCATGTATGCACAACTGTTTGATGCGGATAATGACGGAGATAAAGATTTTGTAGTAAAATATCAGTACGAGGTTAATTATGTAACCTTTTACAGAATTTCCCTATTTAAAAATAATGGTTCCGGAAATTTTACAGAGCAGATTATCGCAAACGATTTGCCCAAAGATGTTTTGGGATTAGCCGTTGCCGATATTGACAACGATGGAGATTTTGACCTCATTGCCGCTTACCAGCAAACTTCATTGATGAAATTTATAAACAATGGGTCAGGAAATTTTTCATCACCGGTAAGCTTTTTCTCAATTGCTACTAAATATCCATTGTCGTTAAAAACCCTGGATATGGATAACGATGGGGATTTTGATGTCTTGGCTACCTATCTGGATAAAGAGATAGAATGGTATGAAAATACAGATGGATTGGGAAGCTTTTCTACAAACCATATTGTTGTTTCACAAATGCATCATGCTTCAGATGCAACCACTGCAGATATTGACGGCGATGGAGATATAGATGTTTTATTTGTAAATTATTTTTACAATGAAGCCGGTTGGTTTCAGAATAACGGAAACGGGACATATACCAAAAAACTGGTTCCCGGAACAGTTAACCATTCAAGATCCATTATTGCGTACGATGTAGATGGAGATGGCCTTAAGGACATTGTGACCAACACTTTTCCTCAGCCAAAATTAAGATGGTATAAAAATCTTGGAGGGGGAAATCTCGGGCCTGCACAATTAATCACAAATAATATCGGACGGGTAAGAGATTTTGATATTGCAGATTATAATGGTGACGGAAAACCAGATTTTGTCGCAGGATCCGACACTGGTGAAGATGGCGATGAAACGAATATGATTACCTGGTTCGAAACAGGTGCTTCTTACCAAAATAAAATTTCCGGAAAAGTACGTTTTGATGAAGATAATAACGGATGCAGCCCAAGTGATATGGGAGCATCCATGGTAATGGTAAAAACACAGAATTCCCAGCAATCTTATGCTACATTTACCGATGATTCGGGTGCATATTCATTGGTGGCCAATCAAAGTCAGTTTACCACATCAGTTTCATCACCTTTACCAAATTACGCTGTTTCGCCTCAAAGTCAGGTACAGAATTTTACAGCTTTAGGTGAAACACAAAATGCAGATTTCTGCCTTTTGCCCAATTCGGTTTTTAAAAATCTGGAAGTTTCCGTTTATCCTTTAAATGTAGCGAGACCAGGTTTTACGACGACATACAAAATTGTGGTTTCCAATAAAGGATCCCAAAAAGTGAATGGCGAAATTGTTTTCAATTTTAATAATTCTAAGATGACTTATACTACATCCAGTATCGCTCCGGATTCTCAATCTGCAGGCAGTTTGTCTTTTAATTATACTAATTTATCACCTTTTCATTCTAAAACAATTGAGGTGAAATTACAAATGCAGACCATACCTGTAACAAATATTGGAGACCTGCTTGAGTTTACAGCAACGGCACAGATTCCTCAGGATATTACTCCGGCTGATAACACCTTTGTTCTTAAGCAAAATGTAGTTGGTTCGTATGATCCAAATGACATACAGGTTCTGGAAGGTACGCAGATTTTACTTTCTCAGAAAGATGATTATTTGCATTATGTGATCAGATTTCAGAATACAGGAAATTACCATGCACAGAGGGTAAGGGTGAAAAACATTCTGGATGATCAGTTAGACTGGTCTACCCTTACATTAGAATCGTACAGCCATCCAAACAGAGCGGTTGTTACGAACGGCAATAATGTAGAATTTATTTTTGATGCGATCTATCTTCCGGGAACCAATGACGAACCAAATTCTCACGGATATATTGCGTATAAAATAAAACCTAAATCGAATGTCGTTGTGGGGGATATCTTTACCAATAATGCAGAGATATTCTTCGATTACAATCCTCCAATTGTAACCAATACTGTCAATACTGAAATTGTAAATCAGATTCTCTCTACAGCGTCTGTTTCTATGACGGACTTTAAAATATATCCAAATCCAACCAATGGTTTGGTATATATAAAATCACCTGAAAAAATTAAGAAAATCACAGTTTATAATTCAGCTGGACAGCAAATTTTACGAAAAGAAAATCAGTCGGAAATAGACTTGTCCCATTTACCAAAAGGCATGTACATAGTTACCTTTGAAAGTGAGGAGAAAGTTCATACTTCAAAGGTTATCAGAAAATAAAGCAAGAGGCTGTCCTGAAAGACAGTCTCTTTTTTTTTAACAGCTATGATATTATTAAATTTTGGGGTTTAATATATTGAAATGACTTTCCATGCAGAATTATTACTGTATCAGAATACCATACTAAGATCATTATCATTGTGTCTTAATCTGAAACTCACTTATTATATCATCTAATTCTTTCAGAAAAATTAGAAATACAAAAGACAGTCGAAAAAATCAACTGTCTTTTCTTATGTTTATAATTATGTTAACTAAACAAGATCAAACCGATCCAGATTCATTACTTTCACCCAGGCTGAAACAAAGTCATTGACAAATTTTCCCTGAGCATCGGAACTGGCATACACCTCAGCAATAGCTCTTAATTCTGAATTTGATCCAAAAACAAGATCGGCTCTAGTGGCAGTCCATTTCTTTTCTCCTGTTCTGCGATCTGTACCCTCATATAATTCCCTATCACCAGACACTGCTTTCCATTGCGTATTCATATTTAGGAGATGGATAAAGAAATCATTGGTGAGAATTCCAGGTCTCTGTGTGAAAACTCCATGTTGGGAACCATCAAAATTGGTATCTAAAGAGCGCATTCCTCCTATCAAAACAGTAAGCTCAGGAGCGGTAAGCGTTAACAGCTGTGCTTTGTCAATCAATAAAGATTCTGTGGAAACAGAGAATTTTTTCTTTAAGTAATTTCTGAATCCGTCGGCTAAAGGTTCCAGATATTGCATTGATTCAACATCTGTCTGTTCCTGAGAAGCATCCATTCTTCCCGGTGAAAACGGAACAATGACGTTGTACCCTGCATCTTTCGCTGCTTTTTCAACCGCTGCACTTCCTGCAAGAACAATAAGATCGGCCAATGAAACTTTTTTGCCTCCCGTTTGATTTTCGTTAAATTCTTTCTGAATATTTTCAAGCGTGCTTAAAACTTTCTGCAGCTGATCAGGATTATTCACCTCCCAGTCTTTCTGAGGAGCAAGACGGATTCTCCCACCATTGGCACCACCTCTTTTATCGCTTCCTCTGAAGGTTGATGCTGAAGCCCAGGCTGTAGAAACCAGCTCTGAAACACTTAATCCGGAATCAAGAATCTTTGATTTCAGCGCCTCAATGTCTGAATTATGAATGAGTATATGATCTACTGCAGGAATGGGATCCTGCCAAATAAGTTCTTCCGAAGGAACATCCGGCCCCAGATAACGGGCTTTCGGGCCCATATCTCTGTGCGTAAGCTTAAACCACGCCCTTGCAAAAGCATCTGCAAAAGCATCAGGATTTTCATAAAACTTTCTTGAAATTTTTTCGTATTCAGGATCAAATTTCAGCGACAGATCGGTCGTAAGCATGGTAGGCCTGTGTTTTTTATCAGGATCAAAAGCATCCGGAATGGTTTCGCTGCCGTTTTTTGCAACCCACTGATGAGCTCCGGCAGGACTTTTGGTAAGCTCCCATTCGTTTTCGAAAAGGTTTTTGAAAAAGTTATTACTCCATTGAGTCGGAGTTTCCGTCCACGTAACTTCAAGACCACTGGAGATGGCATCTCTCCCTTTTCCAGAATTATAAGTGCTGTTCCAACCAAATCCCTGCGTTTCAATTTCCTCTGCTTCCGGTTCTCTTCCAACATGATCTGCCGGTCCTGCACCGTGTGTTTTTCCAAATGTATGACCTCCCGCAATAAGCGCTACTGTCTCTTCATCGTTCATAGCCATTCTTCCAAAGGTATCGCGGATATCTTTCGCTGCGGCAATAGGATCGGGATTTCCGTCCGGTCCTTCCGGATTTACATAAATAAGCCCCATTTGTACCGCGGCCAGAGGTTTTTCAAGATTTCGGGAATGGATATCGCCGTCTGCATCGTCATCAGTTGGCAGCACTCCACGATTTTCCACTACTCCGTCTGAACCGTGCGCATACCGAAGATCTCCGCCTAACCATGTTTTCTCTGCACCCCAATACACATCCATATCCGGTTCCCAGACATCTTCGCGACCGCCTGCAAACCCAAATGTTTTAAAACCCATGGATTCAAGGGCAACGTTTCCTGTAAGAATCATAAGGTCTGCCCAGGAAATTTTCTTACCATATTTTTGTTTAATCGGCCAAAGAAGTCTTCTTGCTTTGTCTAAGTTCACATTATCGGGCCAGCTGTTCAGCGGGGCAAAACGCTGTTGCCCTGCGCCTGCGCCTCCTCTTCCGTCACCTACACGATATGTTCCTGCACTATGCCATGCCATACGAATGAATAGCGGACCATAATGTCCGAAATCAGCGGGCCACCAGTCCTGTGAATCCGTCATTAATTGATGAAGGTCTTTTTTTACGGCTTCGAGATCAAGTTTTTTAAATTCTGCTGAATAATCAAAATCTTTATCCATGGGATTAGATAGCGATGAATGCTGACGGAGAATATCTACTTTCAGCTGATCTGGCCACCAGTCGGAATTTTTAGTACCTCCGCCTGCAACGTTTTCTTTTTTCATGGATCCGTTATGAAACGGGCATTTACTGATGTCATTTGAATCTTTTTCCATTGTCGTTTAATTTTATGTTGATGTAATAATTATCTACAAGCAAACTTACATAAGTTTTTTAATCAATATAATCTATTAAAAATATTATTATGATAGTTAAAAACGATTATTTAACAAGTATTTGATGTGGTAATGATAAATTTAAGAATAATTCGGATATGTATTTTAACCAGTTTAAAAGAGAAATGAGTTTTATATATTTTAAATTTCAAAACTTGACTGTAATCATAAAATCCAAATTTTTATAGTACATTTATATATGATTAAACATTAAAATATGAAAAAAGTTTTAACAGTTGTCCTGGTAGCATTTATTATTATTCAGTTTTTTCCGATTGATAAAACAAATCCTGCACCTACTCCTGGAATGGATTTGTTAAAAATCAAAAATACTTCACCTGAAATTGCCAACCTCATAAAGACTTCATGCTATGACTGCCACTCTAATGAAACAGTTTATCCATGGTATTCTAGTATAGCACCTGCATCGTGGATTATGAAAAACCATATTGATGAAGGGCGCAAAGCGCTTAATTTTTCAACATTTGCCATGTATGAGCAAAAAGATCAGGCACATAAATTGCACGAATGTACAGAAATGGTTGAAAGGAGAGAAATGCCACTTGATTCCTATTTTTTAGGCCATCAAAATGCAAAATTGAGCGACGAACAGAGAAAGATTCTGATAGATTATTTTAAGCGAGAAAAACAGGAAACGGAAAGAAAAATGCTTTATTAAATCTTAACATCATGGATGAAAACTGGCAAAATAAACACCTTATATTTTTTGACGGCGACTGCGGAATCTGCAACTTTTGGGTACAATGGATTCTTGAAAGAGATAAAAAAGACCAGTTTATGTTTGCTTCCCTGCAATCTGATTTTGGTCAAAAATTTTTAGTTGAAAGAGGGCTGAATACAAAAGTTTTTAACACCTTGTATTTATGGAAGCCCGGCCAATATTATCTAGAGAAATCTAAAGCGGTTTTAAAGATCGCTAATCTTATCGGAGGGATTTACAGATTTTCTGTTTTAGGAAAAATTATCCCTTTTTATTTAAGCGATAAATTGTATGATATAGTTTCTAAAAACAGGATGAAAATTGCCAACCAGAAATGCTATTTACCGACTCCGCATCAGAGGGCAAAATTTATTGATGTTTAAATATGCCTGATTCCTTAACATTAAGAAATGAAGTAAGTTAAATAATATAAAGTTGAGAAATCAAAATTTGAATTTTTATTAAACTTTTAAGCTTACTTATGAAATAGGGTAACCAAACTTAATCCAAAACGTAAGACTGCCTCTTATTGAAGCAGTCTTTTAATTTTAGCTGATATTCAAATTACTGATTCAGAGACCAAACGGAATATGATTTTGGCGCACACTGGATCTTTACCCATTTATCAGATTGGGTTGTTGGATACCAACTTGAACTGCCGGTAAAATCTTTAATCTGCTGGCTTGTCCAGTTCGTCTGGATCCATCGTTCCTGCCAGCTTGAAGAATTGTTAATATAAACCACCAGTCCAGGATTTCCGTTATATCCGTTTCTTCGTGCAATATATTCGTCGTTATCTGTATAAAGGATGGAAGTTGTTCCCGTCGCTTTATTGTTGTGAATCCAGATAAGATTGTTTAATCTTTCTTTGTTCAGCCACTCTTCATAATCTCTGTAAAAAATTGTAGGATAGCCTTCATGCGTTAGAATATAAGCGTAAGCCAGCATTTTATTGTAGATAATATCCGTGTCGTGATTGGCAACGAATGTTACTGCTTTAAAAGGATTTCGCTTCCACATCATATCGTCATTAAGAACATTTAAATTTCCGTTATCAAATGCTTCATCCATTTTGTAATAGGCAGCAAAATCAAACACCGAACTATTTGCATTATTGGCCCACCATTCCAGCGTATTGACATTAGAATCCCAAAGCTCACCAACGGAAAATCCGCCGACATTAGAATTCCAGGTATTTACCACCCAAGGTCCGAAACCTTTTACATAATCGAATCTCCATCCGTCAAATTTCATCACGTTTTTATAATACTTCCCTACAGAATCATCCCTTCCCCACAACCACTGTTGCACATATGGATTGGCATGACATAAATCAGGAAAGCCTCCAAAAGAACCTTCATCATTATTTCCGTAAGAGTTTTTATAAAAATCATTGTAACTTCTGGGAAATTTTCCCGAAGCGACTCCTGAAAAATTCGTCCATGTATTTGAACCTACGTAAGGATTATACTCCGACTGGCCGCCACTGTTGTGGTTGATCACAATATCGGCGTATACCTGCATATTTTCTGAGTGAGCTTTTGTAATCAAAGCTTCAAGTTCTGCCCGTGATCCGAAACGTGTTTCAATACTTCCGTTTTGATTGTAATTTCCGAAGTCATAATAATCTGTGGGATCATATCCCATGGAATATGGCCCGTTTTGCGCTTTTGATGCGGGAGGAAGCCACACGGCACCAATTCCTGCATTTGACCAGTCGGTAAGTTTTCCTTTTACCGTATTCCACCAGTTTCCTCCATCGGGAACATCCCAATAAAATCCCTGCATCAAAACACTTCCTCCCGGACCGGCAACAAATTTTGCGTATGGAGACGCTCCGGTAGTGAAAGGCCTTCCATCATGATGGGTTACATCTACGGTTTTACCGTGAACTTCTTTTTGACCTGCAGTTTCTTCTGAAAATGTATCATTCTCACGGCATGAATAAACAACACCAAAAACCAGTGCTAAAAGTAAAAATTGAGTTTTTTTCATATCTTATTTTTTGATTATTAAAGTCTTACCTAAATTACAATTTTATTAAAATAATTTCAAATGATTGTGAAATAATTTTTTATTTTCTCATAAATTCTTATTTAAAACATCATTAAAATTTTATAAACTTTAAAGATTTTCGGTACAATTTTTCTATTAATCCATATATTTGCATACTATGGAATACAACACCCAAAAAAACAAGCTTCACCTGCCGGAATATGGCAGAATCATACAACAGTTGGTTGAGCGTTGCAAACAGCTTTCTTCAAGGGAAGAAAGAAGTGAAATGGCAATGGCAATCATTGATTTTATGGGTCAGAGAAACCCACAGCTTCGCGACGAAGAAAATTACAAGCATAAACTTTGGGATCACCTTTTCATTCTTGCAGATTACGATCTTGATGTAGATTCGCCATATCCTTTCCCTACCAGAGAACAGCTGGCGGAACCACCTAAAAGAATGGAATATCCGAAACTTCAGGGTGATTTCAAATTCTACGGGAAAAGTATTCTTCAATTAATCGAAAAAGCAATCGAACTGGAGCAGGGAGATGAAAAAGAAGCCCTGATCGAGGTGATCGCCAACAACATGAAGAAATCTTATAACGTATACAATAAGGAACATGTTACCGATGATGTTATTTTCCGCCACCTGAAAGAACTTTCTGAAAACAGACTGGATCTTACGGGAATAGAAACGCTCGAAAAAAGCAAAATCTATTATACGACCAATAACAACAACCGTAATAATAACAACAGAAATCAGGCTAACAACCGAAACCAATCCAATAATAAAAGAAGACACAACAATAACAACAACAATCATAAAAACAGAAAGTAGACATGAGTGGAACATTTCAGATAAGAGGAGGAAAAAGACTGCAAGGCGAAATTACTCCACAAGGAGCAAAAAATGAAGCTCTACAAATTCTTTGTGCCGTTCTATTAACTGATGAGGAAGTTAGGATTAAAAATATTCCCGATATTCATGACGTTAATCGATTAATTGAAATTCTGGGAGACTTCGGTGTGAAAGTTACAAAAAACGGACACGGAGATTATACTTTCAAAGCAGACCAAGTTAATTTCGATTATATCAAATCCAATGAGTTTAAAAAAGACGGAGCCAAACTAAGAGGTTCCATTATGCTTATGGGTCCTATGCTCGCAAGATATGGGGAAGCGTATATGCCGACGCCGGGAGGTGATAAGATCGGTAGACGAAGATTAGACACCCATTTTCAGGGATTGGTAGAGCTTGGTGCAGAATTCCACTATGATGAAGAAGAGTTTTTTTATTCATTAAAAGCTAAAGAGCTTAACGGTAAATTTATTTTATTGGAAGAAGCTTCCGTAACAGGTACTGCCAACATCGTGATGGCCGCAGCATTAGCGAAAGGAAAAACAAGAATCTATAACGCAGCCTGCGAACCATATCTTCAGCAATTATGTAAAATGCTGAACAGAATGGGTGCGAATATCACAGGAATCGGATCCAATTTGGTGACCATAGAAGGGGTTGAATACCTTCACGGTACTGAGCACACCATGCTTCCGGATATGGTTGAAATTGGTTCATGGATTGGTCTTGCAGCCATGACAAAATCAGAAATCACTATCAAGAATGTCAACTGGAACCAGCTTGGCGTTATCCCGAATACATTCAGAAAGCTTGGTATTCAGCTGGAGCAGAGCAACGATGATATCTTCATTCCAACTCAGGAAAATTATAAAATCCAGAAATTTATCGACGGTTCTATTCTTACTGTTTCCGATGCGCCCTGGCCGGGATTCACGCCGGACCTTCTTTCCATTATTCTTGTTGTGGCAACGCAGGCAAAAGGAAGCCTTCTGGTTCACCAGAAAATGTTTGAATCAAGACTATTCTTCGTTGATAAACTGATTGATATGGGAGCACAGATCATTCTTTGTGATCCGCACAGAGCAACCGTAATCGGATTAAATCAGGAAGCTCCGCTAAGAGGAACAACAATGGTTTCTCCCGATATCAGGGCAGGAAATGCACTTTTGATTGCCGCTCTTTCTGCAGAAGGAAAATCAATCATCCACAATATTGAGCAAATTGACAGAGGTTATGAAAATATTGACGGAAGACTAAAAGCGATTGGGGCAGATATTGAGCGAATTTAATACAGAATCAGATTTTTGTCTGTTTATAATAAAAGCGTCCGGTAAACCGGACGCTTTTCTGTAATTAAAACTATATGAACCTATCTTACAAGTATTTTCTGCAAACATATTCTACAGTGGTACTCAGAAGTTTATTTTTATTCAGATAAATCTCCAGCTCTTCAAAATCAGCTGAACTTACATTAATATACAGTTGAACAGAACCAAAACTTCTTCCATTCACATATTCTACATTAGCCGACAACACCCTGTGACAAATCCCGAACTGATTGTATATCGTATTCATCAAATGTTCGAACTTCATTTTACCGTTCAGCTCAATTTCAAGGATTAATTCTTTTTTAGGCAGATTCATTTTACTGTTTAGAACCTGAAAATTCGGATTAGGTGTTATCATAACAAAAACTTTTTGATTTAAAAACTAATGCTCATTACTCTATTAATTAAAACTGAAACAAAAATATAAAAAAATATTAGTCTACCAAATTAGTAGGGTATTAATTTTAAAAATTTATTTAATTTATCATTTTTCCATCTCAGCCAAATAAACATCATAAAAAAACGGACTCTTTCGAATCCGTTGATAATTTTATTTTCAAAACTATTATTTCAGTACCATTATTCTCTCCAGTTTATCAGAAGCGGCCAGTCCGTTAGGATTGCATCCTGGTTCACCTTCGGGAACTCTAAGGTTTTTCTTTTGATAGAATTCTTCCCAGAAAACATTTGTTTTTCCTGTTGCGGGATCAATAAAAGTCATTGGTTCCAGACGGAAAATATCATTTTTCCTGAAAGCTCTTTCAATATAATCGGAGCAGTAATAGGAATTTTCATCCAGAATATAGTTAACATTGTAAGGCTTTCCCAACATAGAATTTGCTTTTTCTATGGCTGAAGGTATCGCCTTCTGATATTGAGATTTCAAACGGTAAACAACAATGGATTGTCCGTCATTGCTTTGGTCTTTCAGAAATTCATTTAATTTCTGCTTTTGGGAGCCGCCTTTAGGAGCTGCATGCAAAACATAAAAATTTCCTCTTGTTTTTTCGAGAATCCCGATATGATCGAAAGAAGCATTCTTCTGTTTTTGGGTAACATTGTTAATCGCTCCTGAAAGCCCGGTACTTTTTGCTGTTACAAAAAGTAAATCTCCGTTTTTCAAACCCGAAACCTGGGAATTTCTACAACCTGTAATCAGGATGAACAGAAAAAAAAACGCAAAAATTTTCAGTAAAAATTTATTTCTTTTTAAAATTAGTTTCATAAATATCAATCCATTCTTCAACAGTCATTTTGCGGCTCATTTCTGCTAACAATTCCATCGGAATATCTTCCATTTTTTTGAAGCGAACGCAGGATTTCCCCATATCCAGCTTTTTTTTGGAATGTTTCGGAAATTCTTCCACAAACCAATTCAGCAGATCCGGTTTGGCATATATTCCCATATGGTAAAAGGCGATAAAATTCTTCTGGGAAGCAATACTTATAAAAGGCAATGGTGTTCCCGGTGTACAGTGATAACCCGCAGGATATGTTTCCAGTGGCACCGACCAACCGATCATCCCATAGCTGCTGCCTTGTGAAAAACCTTTCGGCAAATTATCATTAATGGTGTCAAAAAGCTTTTTGAAAATCTCCTGTCTCTCTTCAGGAATTTTCGAAATATAATCTTCTATTGAGACGGATTGTATTTGCATTTTTTCAGTTTTTATGATTCTTCAAAATAACGAAAATTAAATTAATAATTCCAGGTGTCGGATCATTGAATCTTCGCTTAAATATTTTGCTCATATCTCAAAATCCGGTAGATATTTCTAAACAGTTGCTTAAACATTATAAAAAAGCTTCTTTCCTGCCGTTAATTTTATTATTGAGAAATTAAATCTTATTTTTGCCATACAAATTTTTTCAATAATGCCGAATATTTCAAACAGAGCACTGCACATGCCGCCTTCGCCGGTAAGAAAACTGGTTCCTTTTGCCCTGAAAGCAAAGCAGAAAGGAATAAAAGTCTATCACCTTAATATCGGGCAGCCCGATATCGAAACCCCTGAAACGGCACTGAATGCTTTAAAGAATATCGATCTTAAAGTTTTGGAATATGCCCTTTCCGAAGGCAATATAGAGTACAGAAAAGCGTTAACAGACTATTATCATTCATTGGGATTTAATGATCTTACAGCGGATAATTTCATTGTAACCAACGGAGGATCGGAAGCTTTGAATTTTGCCATCTCCACTTTGTGTGATGACGGTGATGAAGTAATTATCCCCGAACCATATTATGCTAATTATAATGGATTTACAAGCACATTCAATGTAAACGTTGTTGCCGTACCTTCCACGATAGATACAGGATTTGCACTCCCTCCGATTGAAGAATTTGAGAAAAAAATTACAGAAAAAACAAGAGCTATCGTTATATGCAACCCTGGAAATCCTACCGGTTATCTATACACCCGTGAAGAACTTCAGAAACTTGCGGAAATTGCTCTTAAATATGATATCGTGGTTATTTCAGATGAAGTATACAGAGAATATGTATACGACGGCAAACAGCAGGTTTCTATGCTAGCTTTCCCTGAACTGGCAGAAAACTGTATCATTATCGATTCCGAATCAAAACGTTACTCTATGTGTGGAGTAAGAATAGGATGTATGATTACCCGTTCTAAAAAAATCCATGATGCGGCTATGCTTTTTGCACAGGCAAGGCTAAGCCCGGTTTTATTGGGACAAATTGCAGCAACAGCAGCACACCAAAATGATGGAGCTTACATCAGAGCCGTAAGAGAAGAATACACTCACCGAAGAAATGTATTGGTTGATGCTTTAAACGCTATTCCGGGAGTAATCTGTCCGAAACCGAAAGGAGCTTTCTATTGTGTTGCAGAACTTCCTGTAGACGATACAGAAAAATTCGCACAATGGCTGCTTGAAAAATATTCAAACCAGAATGAAACGATTATGGTGGCTCCGGCAGGAGGTTTCTACAGCAACCCTGAGCTTGGTAAAAAACAGGTGAGAATTGCTTACGTTTTAAAAGAAGAAGATCTGAAAAGAAGTGCCGCTATTCTAAAAGACGCACTTGATCAATATAAATTAGAGTTCAGTCTTTAATCTTAATAAACAGTTATCAGCAACAAAAACCTGGATTGAAATATCCAAGCTTTTATTGCTGATATTTTTGTAAAAAACACGATTGAAATTGTTAAATAATTCCAATGCAGGAAAATTTTTCACTCAGAGCCCATAACACATTTGGCGTAGATACCAAGGCAAGATATTTCACGGAAGTACATTCTACCGAAGAATTAATTGAAGCGTTGAACTATTCCAAAACAAGTACTTTACCGCTGCTCTTTTTAGGCGGAGGAAGCAATATTCTGCTGACAAAAGATTTTGAAGGATTAGCCATTAAACTTAATTTAAAAGGAATTCATGAAGACATCATTAGTGATGATGAAGTTTTAGTAACAGCAAAATCCGGAGAAAACTGGCACGAATTCGTACTATTCTGCCTTGAAAAAAACTATGGCGGATTGGAAAATCTTTCCCTGATCCCCGGAAATGTAGGAACTTCTCCCATGCAGAATATCGGTGCTTACGGTACGGAAATCAAAGATACTTTTGTAAGCTGCACTGTTCTTAACCTGGAAAACCTTCAGCTGGAAACCTTCAATTTGGAACAATGCAGATTCGGGTACAGAGATTCTGTTTTCAAACAAGAAGGAAAAGGAAAGTATGTCATTCTGGATGTAGCCTTTAAGCTGACCCGAAAAAATCATCTTGTCAAAACAGAATATGGCGCCATACAATCTGAATTGGAACATTTGGGAATTGAAAAACCTACTATTCAGGACGTTTCGCGTGCGGTGATCAATATCAGGCAAAGCAAACTCCCTGATCCGAAAGAAATCGGCAATGCCGGAAGCTTCTTTAAAAATCCAACCATTCCTTCACCGCAATTTGAAGAATTAAAGGAAAACTTCCCACAAATTCCCGGCTATACGAACGGAGATTTCGTAAAAGTTCCTGCAGGCTGGCTGATTGAGCAATGCGGATGGAAAGGAAAACAGATTGGAAATGTAGCTTGTCATCAACTGCAGGCTCTTGTAATCATCAACGCTACAGGAATGGCGACCGGAAAGGAAATTTTTGATTTTTCAACGGAAATTATTCATTCTGTGAACGAAAAGTTCGGGATTGAACTGGAACGGGAAGTGAATATTATTTAAGATAACCCTTTAAAAACTTTGTCACAGTTCGGAACTTTGACAAAGTTTTTAGCAATTACTTATTTTAGATATATTTATTTTTTAATCAAATTATTTTGTTATTCAAGAAAAATATTAGATTTTTTCTTATTTTCTTCAACATATCTTCTATAGCTCTCAGAATTTTCTTTTCCTTGTGAAGGATCAGAAATATATTCATTTCTCTTTTTAATATATTGATCTTTAGTAATCAAAATTCCTTTTTTAAAATCCATAGCTTGTTTAACTTTTTTAATTGAAATCGCTTCAAAATTAAAATAACCATGCTCTTCGGATACTTGTAATATAAGTCCGGGTAAGCCTCTGAATTTGTAAGGACCGTCATTAATAGGTATATCGTAAGTAAACCATGCTATATAATTTTTATTGTCAACAGTTACCATAGCTTTACTACATTTATAACCTAAAATACTCTTATTTTCTTTTTTTGAGATCTTCCAGGAAAGTATATCAGAACTTTTAAAGGTATAAAGATCTCTCATAAAAACCGAAATAAGTATATCATTCTGATCTTTGTATACAGAATGTTTTACTTTAGCTTGAGGAAGACCATTGAAGCTAATAGTCCGTATATCTCCTTTATTGACAGGTGCTTCAAGCTGCTTATTTAGAGCATCAATATTTGTTTTATAGTATTCACTATAATAAACAGATTTTTTACCATTAGTTAACAATATCATAGGTTCAGTCACCGAATTATTTTTATCTAAAGTATCTTTGATAAAGGTGAAATTATATCTTACTTGTAATTCAGAAAGCTCTGATTTGGACTGGCTTTTTATAACAATTGCAGATATAATAAAAGTGAATGTTAAAAAATATTTCATAAAAATTAATAATATATTTGGATCTCAATATCAAAAAAGATTTATCATCCTATTATTTAGTAATTATTTTTTTTGCTTGCTAAATATAGGATGATAAATAATGTGTATGATAACAGTGTTACTTTCTACGTAAAATATTCATAGCTACTGTGTCCACAAAGTGAACGGTTCATACCCTCCCATTCGCTGTACATAACTTCGGAAGACCCCATAATTGTTACATAAGTTGCACCGCAAATTGTTCTAACACGCACTATTTCAGCAAGGCAAAAGCTATTTACATTGGACTTCTTAATGTCTTTTTTCAATTCTGTTTTTGTCAATTCAATGTTTTCTACTTTTTTCAAAGTACTTTTTGCACTAGCTAAACCAGCAATACCAATAGTAGCAACTAATAATCGTTTTTTCATTGTGTTTAAAAAATTTAAATTAATATTATGTTTATTTCACTTCACAAAGATATGTTTGCAAATTTTACTAATCAACAACTAACAGTTATAAAATCAACAACCATTGGTTGTAATTTTAAAAAGTAGTATTTTAGCTTTAAAACATAATTTGATGAGTTTAGAAACAAAACTTCGTAAACTAAGAGAACAAAAAGGGTGGTCACAAATGGATGTAGCACATCAACTGGGTATTTCTCAGCCTGCTTATAATAAATGGGAGGCCGGACAGGCAAAACCCACTTTACCCAATCTTCAGAAATTAGCAGAAATTTTCGAAGTTGACTTTTTAGATTTAGTACAGACACAAATTCTAAACGTAGATATGTCCAATGCAAAGTTTGAAGATTCAGAAAGTGTAATCTTTGAATCAACAATAAATACTATTTCTCCAGAATTGATTAGCAAAATCTTAGACAATCAAGAACAAATGGCAAAACTCATGAAAAGCCAAAGTAGGCTGATAGAATCTCTGCTAAAAAGTAATTTTTGAATAAACTCAAAGAAAACCACACAATATGAAAATCGCTATTCTTGGGGCCGGAAACATGGGCCTCTCCTTTTCAAAATCATTCCTGAAATACGAACTGATAAAACCGGAAAACCTTCATTTAATCACAAGAAATGAATCAAAATTTTCCAAAATAGCAGAAGAATTTCCAAAATCTATTATCTCAATTTTCGACGACGTTGAGGAATTGAATGCTGATCTAATTATCATTGCTGTAAAACCACAGGATTTCCAGCATGTTGCGGAAAATTTCAGGTTTCAGCTAAAGGAAAACCAGATGGTTTTGTCGATTATGGCTGGAATTAAAATTAAAAAAATCCAGAAATTATTACATCATCCGCTGGTAGTAAGAGCAATGCCTAATTCTCCCACACTTCTCGGGATGGGAATCACAGGTTATACTTCTGCGGAAGGAATATCTTTCAGTCAGCTCATCAATATCGAAAGATTACTCAATTCAACAGGAAGATCTGTTTATCTTGAAAATGAAGAGTTATTAGATGGTGTTACGGCACTTTCCGGAAGCGGACCAGCGTATTTTTATTACATTGTAGATGCCATGATTAAAGCAGGCGTTGAAATGGGAATTGAAGAAAATCTTTCTAAACTTTTTGTACAACAGACCATGTTGGGAGCGTATCATCTTATTAATAATTCTGATAAAAGCCTGGAAGAATTAATTAAAGATGTTGCTTCAAAAGGCGGAACCACAGAAGCTGCGTTAAAAACTTTTAATGAAAATAATTTAAAGGAAATTTTAACAGATGGTATTCTGAATGCGGAAAAACGGGCAAAGGAATTGAATGGATAGTTTAATGCTTCAACTACAATCAGCATGCACAAGCACTTTGTAATTTCAAATAGTCCAATTTTTAAATCTTTTTTCAATAATTTTTTTCATTAAAAATCCCAAAAAGACACCAAAAGTATTCAGCAGAACATCATCCACCTCAAAAATTCCCAACCTGGAAAAGTACTGAAGTGCTTCTATGATAATAATTGCTGATACAAAGGTGATCAACAGCGTTTTCAGATCATTAAGCTTCGGAAATATCCATCCAAGAAAACCGAAAGGAATAAACATAATAATATTACCTCCAACAATTATTATAATATCTTTCCAGGAAATAGATCCTTTTATAAAATTTATCGTGGAAAATACAGGCTCAATGGTTAATAAATTATCTTCAGACTGCTTTCTGCCCATCCCGAAAAACATCAGGTACAGCAAAAGTATGGTATATGGAAGAATAAGTACTTTATAAGATTTCTTTAACATCGTTTGCAAATTTATTCATTTCAAAAACATTAAATTTGTATTATAAATAAATTGAATGAAATACGTTTTACTCACGCTCATTTCAGCGATGCTATTATCCATTTCCTGGCCTACTTACGGAGTTCCGTTTTTTATATTTTTTGCACTGGTTCCACTTCTGATGATGGAACATGGTGTTTCTAAGTTTTCAAATTATAAAAGAAAAAGCTGGGTCGTTTTCGGGCTGTCCTACCTCTGTTTTATTATCTGGAACGTAGTGACTACAGGCTGGCTTTATGGCGCAAAAAATCCGGATGGAAGCCACTCAATATTAGCCGTTTTATTCCCTGTATTGGTTAATTCGTTTCTATATTCACTTGTCTTTCAATGCTATCACTGGTACAAAAATGCACAGGGAACCTATTGGGGACTTGCGCTTCTAGTGGCCATCTGGATGAGTTTTGAAAAATTCCATCTGGGATGGGAATTCACCTGGCCCTGGCTAAATCTGGGCAACGTATTTTCAGATTATCCGAAACTGATTCAATGGTACGATATACTTGGAGCCACCGGCGGAAGTTTCTGGATTCTATTAATAAATATTTTAATTTTTTATACAGTAAGAACATGGCAAGCCGGAAGAAAAAGAAAAGATCTGATCAAAAACACCTTAATTGTTGCGGCAATAATTGTCATTCCGATGATTATTTCGGTTGTGAGATACAATAGTTTCAATGAAAAACCAATCGGAAGCGTTAATGTTCTGATGCTTCAGCCTGATCTTGACCCTTATGCGGAAAAATATTCCAAAGACAGCCTGGTTATTGAAAATGATCTCCTTGATCTGGCTGAGAAAAATTCAAAAGGAAAAATAGATTATTTTATTGCTCCTGAAACTGCGCTTCCCGGCAGAGGATCTATTTCCGAGCGAAGTTTTGAAAAAAGTGTCATTCTGAACAATCTTAAATCATTCCTTTCCAAACATCCTGGATCCGTATTTGCCACAGGAATTTCTTCCCACAAATTTTATACTTCTGAAGCAAATCTTCCGAAAGAAGCCTATCAGTTGAATCCGCAACTTTGGGTGGAGAGTTTCAATTCTGCCGTTCAGGTTATCCCCAACCGCAACGTAGAAGTATATCACAAAGGCAAGCTGGTACCTGGTGTTGAAATATTTCCTTATATGAGTTATTTAAAGCCCCTCTTAGGCGATGCAATGCTTAATTTAGGAGGAACTGTTGCTTCCCTCGGAACCGATAAGGAAAGACTGGCTTTTTCTAATCCTTTCAACAAAGGAAAAATGGCACCTATTATCTGTTATGAAAGTATTTATGGTGAATTTACAGGAGAGTATGTAAAAAAGGGAGCTAATTTTTTAGGAATTATGACCAATGATTCCTGGTGGGGCGTTTCGGAAGGACACCGACAGTTGCTGTCTTATGCAAGATTGCGTGCGATTGAAACGAGACGGGAAATTGCAAGAGCCGCCAACAGCGGAATTTCTGCTCATATTGATGCCAGAGGAGAAATCATTGAAGATACATTTTACGGAGATAAAACCGCGTTGTTTGCCAAAATAAACCTGTATGATCATATGACATTTTATACAAGAGCAGGAGATTTGCTTTCACGATTTTCGATTTTTGCGCTGGGCTTTTTATTATTTTATTTTTTAATAACGAGATTTCAGGAAAAGACAAGAAAAAGTCGTGGAGCATAAAGCAGCAAGGAAAACAGCAATTATTTTGTACTAAATCGCAATAAGTTATTTGCAAATAATTTTCTAAAAGATTTGTCTATCTAAAAAATTCTTCGTTATTTTGCACTCTCAAATATTATAGTACAAATAAGAACATCGAGATATGTCAAGAATTTGCCAAATAACAGGAAAGCGTGCAATGGTTGGTAACAACGTTTCTCACGCTAATAACAAAACGAAGCGTCGTTTTGAAATTAACTTATTGGAGAAGAAGTTTTACCTTCCGGAGCAAGATAAGCACGTAACACTGAAAGTATCAGCTCATGGATTGAGAGTGATTAACAAGATTGGAATCGAGGAAGCTCTAGAAAGAGCAACCAGAAACGGATTGATTAAAAAGTAATTGAATCATGGCAAAAAAAGGAAACAGAGTTCAAGTAATCCTTGAATGTACAGAGCATAAAGAAAGCGGTATGCCAGGAATGTCGAGATACATTTCTACAAAGAATAAAAAGAACACCACTGAAAGACTGGAGTTGAAAAAATACAACCCTGTTCTTAAGAAAGTAACTGTTCACAAAGAAATCAAGTAATTATTAAAATATAATTTACCATGGCAAAGAAAGTAGTAGCAACCCTACAAAGCGGTCAGTCTAAAAAAATGACCAAAGTGGTGAAAATGGTTAAGTCTTCCAAGTCAGGAGCTTACGTTTTCGAAGAAAAAGTAATGAATGCAGACGAAGTAGACGGTTATTTGAAAAAATAATCTACACTTTATTTACAATATAAAAAACTACTCATCTTTTGGGTAGTTTTTTTGTTATCTTTGCTTTAATCTAGCTGGAAGTCAGAAAGCTGGATGCCGGAAGTTCTCCATAGCTAAACAGTATTACTGGTAACATCCGACTTCCCTACTATCACTTCCCTCATTTAAACAATAAAATTCCGTAATTCATAAAGATGAGTTGGTTTAAAAAAATTTTTAAAAAAGAAGAGAAAGAAACCTTAGATAAAGGATTGGAAAAATCCAGCCAGGGTTTTTTCGAAAAAATGACAAAAGCCGTAGTCGGTAAAAGCAAAGTAGACGATGAGGTCTTGGATGATCTTGAAGAAATACTTATTGCCTCTGATGTCGGTGCCTCTACAACCATCAAAATCATAGAAAGAATTGAAGAACGCGTCGCCAGAGACAAATATGTAAGTGTAAATGAATTAGACAAAATTCTTCGTGAAGAAATTTCCGGATTATTGCTTGAAAATCCTCATGCAGGAACAGGAAATATAGACACATCCAAAAAACCTTACGTAATTATGGTTGTAGGCGTAAACGGTGTAGGAAAAACAACCACTATCGGAAAACTTGCTCATCAATTTACATCTGAAGGTAAAAAAGTTGTATTGGGAGCTGCAGATACATTCCGTGCTGCTGCAGTCGATCAGCTCGTGATCTGGAGCCAGAGAGTAGGTGTTCCTATTGTAAAGCAGGAAATGGGCTCAGATCCGGCGTCTGTAGCTTTTGACACCGTTCAAAGTGCCGTTGCCCAAAATGCTGATGTCGTAATCATTGATACAGCGGGAAGACTTCATAATAAGATCAATCTGATGAATGAGCTCTCCAAAATTAAAAGAGTGATGCAAAAAGTTATTCCCGATGCACCACACGAAGTATTACTTGTTCTTGACGGTTCTACCGGACAAAACGCTTTTGAACAGGCGAAACAGTTTACAGCTGCGACAGAAGTAAATGCTTTAGCAGTGACTAAATTAGACGGAACAGCAAAAGGAGGAGTTGTAATAGGTATTTCAGACCAGTTCCAGATTCCGGTGAAGTATATCGGGGTAGGCGAAAAGATGCAGGACTTGCAATTGTTTAATGGTACGGAGTTTGTAGATTCATTTTTTAAGAAGAGATAAATCTTTTTGAATCGAATCATCAAATATTAACATTAAAAAAATGCAACTATGGGATTTTTAACATGGATTATTTTCGGGCTACTGGCCGGAGCACTCGCTAAAGCAATAATGCCGGGAAGACAGGGAGGCGGAATGCTTATTACGATGATCGTGGGTATTATCGGCGCTTTTATCGGAGGAGCAATAGGCGTTTATGTACTTCATTGGGGAGATGTAGATTCTTTCTGGAATTTCAGAAGCTGGATCTTAGCCATCGGAGGAGCTTTACTTGTTCTGTGGATTTACGGAATGCTAACACGGGAAACCAGGGCTTAGCTAATAAAAACTAAAACGGCGGATTTGAGATTCAAATCCGCCGTTTCTTTGTACAATATAATTTAGTTAATTTTAATCTGATAAGGCATTTCCATTTTTATTTCAGATTGCAGTTTTCTCTTTTCTGTAACCTGTTGAAGGATTTCATAATTTGATTTTCCTATTTTATTTTTGATCACTCTTGCCGAAATTTCATCCTGATTCAGATCTTTAAATATTTGCTCGAAAGGCGTCATGCTTTTAGGGTAAGAAGCGACATTATACGATTTTAGTCCTGCCTTCTGCGCGGCAAATTTTACAGCATCATTCAATGTTCCCAACTCATCTACAAGTCCTATTTGCTTAGCTCTTGTTCCACTCCACACTCTTCCACCGCCAATACTATCAATCTGTTCGAAAGTCTGTTTTCTGTTTTGCGTCACAAAATAGACGAATCTTTTGTAAGTACCTTCAACACTTCTTGTAATAAGGCTCACTCCGTAAGGTGTAACACCATTTAAAGAAGAATAATACTGGGAGTTGGCATTGGTAGAAACAATGTCGGAACGGATTCCGTTTTTATTTGCAATATCCTTAAAATAAGGAATCACGCCGAACACACCTATCGACCCTGTCAGAGTATTCGGTTCAGAATAGATTTTATCTGCTGCCATCGCAATGTAATATCCTCCGGATGCAGCATAATCACCAAAAGAAACAATTAAAGGTTTTTTCTTTTTTAACTGCTGCAGCTCAAAAAGAATTTCATCAGAAGCATTTGCGCTTCCCCCAGGAGAATTAATCCTGAAGACCACAGCTTTTACTTTATCATTATTCTGAAGATCTTTAATGTATTTGATGTATTTTTCAGAATGGATTTCATTGTATTCATCTCCTCCGTAGATTGATCCCGAAGCATATAAAACAGCTACTTTATCACCTGATTTTTCATTATCGGAATACGAAGCAATGTATTTTCCCAAGGAGATCTTATTTAATTTTTCATCATCCTTCAAACTTAATTTTGATTTTATCATTTGATCATATTCAGTTTTCTGGATCAACTTGTCAGCCAGCCTGTATTTAAGTCCCAATTCAGGAATCATTCCGTAAAGGCTGTCTACTACAGTTCTGAAAGCGGCTGTATCAATTTTTCTTGATGCTGCCATTTTCGAGGATGTATTTTTCCAGATATCATTCAAAAGAGTGCTAAGCTGTTCTCTATTTTCAGGAGAAATATCATTTCTAAGAAATGGTTCAACGGCAGATTTGAATTTTCCGTGACGGATTACTTCAATCCCAATACCGTACTTATCAGCAAAATCTTTGAAGAAGGCAACTTCCATAGCAAGACCTTTAAGCTCAATCATACCGGACGGATTCAGATAGTACTGATCGGCAACCGATCCTAAATAATAAGAAGCCTGGGAAACTGCATTTCCGTATGCATACACAAATTTTCCGCTTTTCTTAAAATCTTCAATTGCATCTCTCAGATCATCAATCTGGGTAACTCCCGCATTCAGATCATCGGCTTCAATGCTGATTCCTTTAATATTATCATCTGTTTTAGCTTTATGAATGGCTTCAACAGCATCATAAATTAAAACATTTTTGTTCTGCTCGCTGATATCAAACAATCCTCTCTGCTCTTCAGTAGGACTATCAATAATATTGGTTTTGAGATTAATCGTAAGTACCGAATTCTTTTTTACATCAACAGACTTTTCATTCCCCATCGAACTGAAGACCAACATTATAATGAAAAAGAAGAAAAACACGACACATAATATGACAATAGCCACTATATTTGCCAGTACATTTTTAAAAAAGCTTTTCATAAACAATCATTTTTCAATATGTCGCAACATAAAGTCGTTTTGTTACTAGGAAGTAATCTCGGAGATCAAAAAAAAAATCTACTGACCGCTCTGGACAAAATAAAACAGGCAGGAAATGAAATATTTAAAGTAACTGATTTTTTAATATCTGACCCGGTGGAATTTGCCAGTTCCAATATTTTTTGTAATATTGCATCAATAATATTCACTCATCTTTCACCATTTCAGCTGCTTATCCTTGTAAAAAGTATCGAAGCGGAAATGGGAAGAACGGAAGACTCTGTTATAACTGGTGGCTACACCGACAGGGTTATCGATATTGACATCGTGACGTTCAATGAGATAAAATTTATATCAGAAAGGTTAAAAATCCCTCATCAAAAACATCTTTCTGAAAGAGAATTTTCAAGAATATTATTAAAAGATTTTATCTAAAAACATAAAAACATATTGTATGAAATTAAGTTTATTGTTATTGGCTGCAATGCCTGTTGCAATATATGCACAGGATAGTATTGCTGTCAGCTCTACTGACATGTATCCCAATACTTTTTCTTCAGGTTCTGCGCATGTTCAACCTTTCAATAATTCATCCAGACGATTCAATGACTGGTCTTTATCAATAGGCGGAGGTGCAGCGTTTATGGTTCACTCGGACCTTAAATCCATTACGGATCAAAAGATTAACTGGGGATATAATTCGTATGTAAGCTTAGACAAGCAAATCTCTCACGTATTTGGAATAAGTCTTATTTACCAGAGAGGTGAAACAACGCAGAAAGCACAGCTGGAAGGAGCGGAAGGTGTTACTGCGGGAATCGGGGAAGCAAAAACGAAATATAATCAAATTGCTTTAATGGGTGATATAAATTTTTCAAATCTCTTAAGAAGAGTTGATAATCACTCTCCCTACCGATGGGCCACGCATGGATATGCAGGTATTGGTGTAATGAATTTCAATACCTCATTACATGACACTAATGAATTCAGATGGAGTACCGCTCCTGCAAGAATTCCTTTGTTCATTAATCAAAAGCTGGATTTAAATTCCATTTATTATCAGTTTGGGGTTGGTTTGAGATATAATGTTTCCAAGCTTATTGATATCGAAGCAAGAACTATGTATATCATCAGCGGGGATGATGAGTTTGATGGGGGTGGAAACGCCGGTCCTGCAGATTATGATCCCAGTTCTAAAGTTTCGAAATATAACATGATCAATAAAAGAAAATCGGATAATGCCTGGACTATAAATCTCGGACTTTCTTTCAAATTAGGTAGGCATTTGACTCATCTCTCATGGCACGACCCTCTGCAGGAAGCATATTACAGAGCATATATTCTTGAAAATAAGAGCCCTGAGCTTCTTGTATGTGAAAAAGGTGATGCAGATAATGATGGGGTATGTGACGACTGGGACAGACAACCGGATACTCCTTCCGGAGCAAGGGTAGATGGAGCGGGAGTTGCCTTGGATATTGATATGGATGGCGTTATAGATCTGAATGATAAATGTATAACTGTCCCAGGACCAGTGGAAAACCAGGGTTGCCCAACGAATAAATAACTATTATTAAATAACTAAAAAAAATACATATGAAATTAAGTTTAGCAATTGTTGCATTAGCGTTAGCTGTTCCCGCAACAGGTTTTGCACAAGACTCAACAGCAGTCTCTTCAGGCAGAGAATACCCAAATACATTCTCTTCAGGTTCTGCAAATATTTCCCCGTTTACAAATAAATCAAAAAGATTCAATGACTGGGCAATTTCATTTGGTGCAGGTGTACCATTGGTTCAGTCTGCAGATTTAACATCTATAAAAAACGGTAACGGTAAAGACTTATTTGGTTATTCGACATATGTAAGTATCGACAAAGCTATTACTCATGCTTTTGGCATTAATTTACAATACGACAGGGGAGAAACCAGACAAGGATGGTTTAATACAAAAAAAGATGCGCCTGCAAACGCATCAGCAAATCGGCATGTTGGTGCAAGAACGCAATATGATGCGATTTCATTAATTGGAGATGTTAACTTTTCCAATCTCTTCAGAAGAGTAGATAACAATTCTCCATACCGATGGGCTTTTCATGGATATGCAGGCTTAGGAACCTTAGCATATCGGGCTTATCAGAAAGATGAAACGGGAGACAGGATGGTAAGTGAAGTTAAACCATTTAAGCTGGGCTCCATGTTCGCACAGGCAGGTGCAGGTCTTAAATTTAAGGTCAATCGGAGAATTGATCTTGAGGGAAGAGTGATGTATGCTATTACCGGTGATGATGAGTTTGACGGAGGAGGCAACAAATACAGCGCCATCAATCAGCAAGAAGAACAGGTTTCCGATAATTTCTTTAACGCAACATTAGGAGTTTCATTGAAATTAGGGAAACATGAATCCCATTTGATGTGGCACGATCCTCTTCAGGAAATATATTACAAATTGGATGTTCTGGCCAGTAAAAACCAGGATATTGAAGTTTGTAAAAAAGGAGATCTCGATAACGATGGTGTTTGTGATGACTGGGACAGACAACTTGATACTCCTTCCGGAGCAAGAGTAGATGGTGCCGGTATTGCGCTTGACGCCGATCTTGATGGCGTTATTGATCTCTACGACAAATGTGTAACCGTTCCCGGACCTGTTGAGAACAATGGGTGTCCAACGGCAACGACTTCAAATCCAGGAGAAGAAACTGTGGTGGATAGTACCGTAGAGCTAACCGGAATTGAATTTGATTTAAATTCGGACAGAATTTTACCTTCAAATACGCCAATTCTTAACAACGCTGTTAATTATATCAATGCTTCAAGTGGAACATATAAAGTTATCGGAGCAACAGATACAAGAGCTTCTGAAGCATATAACCAAAAATTATCCGAAAGAAGGGCAAATAATGTTAAAGATTATTTGATTAAAAATGGTGTTCAGTCGGATAAATTAAGTGCCGAAGGAAGAGGAGAAAAAGATCTTAAATATCCTGAGTGTAACCCTGCTACAAAATGCCCTGAATGGAAAAACAAAGCCAACAGAAGGGTTTATTTTGAAGCTAAATAATGCATTAATTTTATAAATAATACTAAAGTCACGCATTGCGTGGCTTTTTTTGTCAGCTTAGTTTCACTATTTTTATCCCATGATTTCCCAACAAGATTTTCAAGAATTAAAATTCAAAACCCTACGATATTTTTGGGGTTATGATACCTTCCGGGATTCCCAGGAAGCTATTATTGATTCTGTTATTAATGAAAACGATACATTAGTGCTTTTACCTACAGGCGCCGGAAAATCTCTCTGCTATCAACTTCCCGCCTTACTAAAAGAAGGAACCTGTCTTGTAATCTCTCCTTTATTGGCATTGATGAAAGATCAGGTAAGCCAGTTGAAATCAAGAGGCATTGAAGCAGAATATCTGTCATCCGAATTGGATGAGTATGATGCTGAAGGTATTTATGATCGTTGCAAGGAAGGATTAACCAAATTACTTTACATCTCTCCCGAAAGATTAACGAACAAACAGTTTCTTCAGAATATTGAAGAAATCCAGATGTCGTTTATTGCAGTGGACGAGGCTCACTGTATTTCAGAATGGGGCCAGGACTTCAGACCAAGCTATCAGAACATCAAAGAATTCAGAAGAAACAATCCTAAAATTCCGTGTCTGGCTTTAACGGCAACTGCCACGCCAAAAGTTTTGGAGGAAATTAAAGCCAAACTGGAACTTAAAAACCCTCAGGTTTTTCAAAGAAGTTTTAAGCGGGACAATATCAGAATTTTTACAGAAGAGGTTTCAGACAAATTCCAGAAAATCTATGATATCCTGAAGTTTACCAAACAGTCAGGAATTATTTACGTCAGAACAAGAAAAGAGGCTGAATTGCTCAGCGAATTTTTACAAAAAAACCAGTTAAAAAATGTTGATTTTTTTCATGCAGGCCTTTCCGCCAAAGAGAAAAATGCAAAACAGACAATATGGAACAATAGTGACAACCAAATTTTGATTTCCACAAATGCCTTCGGGATGGGGATTGATAAAGACAATGTGCGTTTCGTGATTCACTATTCCCCTGCTCCTTCTATAGAAAATTTTTATCAGGAAATAGGAAGAGCCGGAAGAGATGGGCAGGAAAGTTTTGCATTCTTACTCTGGAGTACGCAGGAACTTTCCAATTTTGACGATATTCTAAAAAACCAGATTCCGAATAAGGCAGAATTTTTAAAGATTCTTACCTACCTCTACTCTATTTTCCAGGTGGCCGAATTTGAAATGCCCGAAAAAGTATTTGAGCTTAATATCAATGGAATTCAGAATTTCACAAAACTGTCGTTAGCCAAAATTAAAAATGTCCTGAATTTCCTTCATAATCAGGAAATTGTATATTTCAATGATCATAAAAGTCTTTCATCCTTACAACTAATGATGCAGGCAGATGAGATAGACCAGCTTCCGCACAAAGATGCTTACTTTATCGAACTTATGCTTCGAACTGTTTCCGGAATCACAGCACACAAAGTTATGTTCAGTGAGCAGCAGGTAAGCAATAAAATCGGGACGAGTATCCATTTAATCAGAGAAAGGCTGAAAGAGCTTCAACAAAAAGGATATGTAGAATATGTAGATGGTGCGCTTTCCAGTATCAAATTTTTAAAACCGCGGGACGAAAGATTGAACAATTCTCAGTATTGGAAGCTATTTGAACACATTCAGAAAAACAAAATCCAGAAATGGGAAGAGATGAAATTTTACATTGAGGACAGTAGCCATTGTAAGATGAGATTGATTCTTACTTATTTTGGTGAAAAAAAATCTAAAAACTGTGGAAAATGTTCTGTTTGTGAGAAAAACAGACAATCTATCTTCGGAAAAAATATCTCTGGTGAAATCATTCAGGTACTGGATAAAAAGCCTTGCACTATAGAAGAAATTTCTATCCAGCTGAATTATCATCCGAAAGAAAATATTCTGGAAACCCTTATTTATCTACTAGATTCCGGCAAGGTGAAAATGCTTAATTTCAGAACATATGCCTTGGCTTAAGCCAGGTTATTTATCATTTTGTCAAAAACAACTTATCTTTGCAGCATGAAATCATTGAAAGTCGTTTTTTTAGGCACTCCGGAATTTGCAAAAACTTCTTTGGAAGCCATTTATCATTCTCATCATCAGGTTGTAGGTGTAGTAACCGTGGCGGATAAAGCAAGCGGACGCGGACAAAAAGTAAACCAGTCACCCGTAAAAATTTTCGCCGTGGAAAACAATATTCCTGTTTTTCAGCCTGAAAAATTAAGAAACCCCGAATTTCTGGATGAATTGAGAAAACTGGATGCCGATGTTTTTGTAGTCGTTGCATTCAGGATGATGCCGAAAGTACTTTTTGAAATGCCAAGAATGGGAACTTTCAATCTTCATGCATCACTGCTTCCTGATTACAGAGGGGCTGCTCCTATTAATTATGCCGTGATCAACGGAGAAGAAAAAACAGGTGCCACCACTTTCTTTATTAACGAAAAAATTGATGAAGGAAACATTCTGTTGCAGGAAGAATTACCCATTTTGCCTGATGAAAATGCCGGAAGCCTCCATGACAGACTGATGGAAATAGGCGCGAAACTCGTGGTAAAAACATTGGACGGGTTAGCCGAAAATATCATTACCGAAAAACCTCAGCCGCAGGTAGAACATCCTAAAAATGCTTATAAAATATTTAAAGAGGATACCAGAATAGACTGGACAAAAAAATCCAGGGATGCTCATCAATTTATCTTGGGAATGTCTCCTTATCCTGCAGCTTTCACCACATTAAAAATCGGAAATGAAGAAAGAGGATTGAAAATTTTCGGTGGTAAGTTTGAGGTTGAAAATCATGATAAGCCAGCCGGAACGTTGGATATTTCAAAAAATGAGTTTAAAATTTATACCCAGGATGGAATGTATTATCCTCTGGAATTACAGCTCGAGGGAAAAAAAAGAATGAATATCAAAGATTTTCTGAACGGGTTCAGGAGCTTTGAGAATATAAAGATTATTTAAAATAAATTTATTAAAAAGAAACCTTCAAGGTTTTTGAAACCTTGAAGGTTGAATATTTAACAATCAATTTCAAAATTAACAACGAAGTTAATTCACAATTGACCATTCACTTTTATAGCTGTACCATCTCCGTTACCTCAACATCATATCCACCAACCTGAGGCTTGATATTAGGATTCTGAGTAATTACCTTAAATTTATTGATTCCAAGATTTTTCAGGATTTGCGTTCCGATACCGTAATCTCTGTAATTGTAAGCTAATGTCGGGTGCTGAACCTGTCCGTCCTGATAATTCAGGAACTGCTGAAGCTTTCTTAACGTATTTTCAGAATTGGAAACGTTATTGATAAAAATAATCGCTCCTTTTCCTGCTTCGTTTACCATACTGGTAACCTTCTCCAGTAAAGGTTTTTCTCCGTTATTGAGTCTTGTCAATACATCAAAATAAGAATCGGAAGACTGAACTCTTACCAAAACCGGCTCATCAACCGTCCATGAACCCTTAGTTAAAGCAAAATGAATCTGATCATTTGAAGTTTCCCTGAAAGCATAAAAATCATAATCTCCGTAAGCCGTTTTCACCTTTCTTTCTTCGATTCTATCGATCAGGTTACCTTTTTTAAGCTGATAATGTATCAAATCTTCAATGGAAACAATCTTCATATCATGTTTTTGTGCAAAAGCATACAATTCCGGCAAACGAGACATAGAACCATCTTCGTTCATGATTTCACAGATCACCCCTCCTTCTTTCAATCCTGCAAGACAAGTAAGGTCAATAGCAGCTTCCGTATGGCCTGCTCTTTTTAAAACGCCTCCTTTCTTTGCTCGAAGCGGAAAAATATGTCCGGGACGCATAAAATCGGTCGGTTTGGATTTTTCATCCATCAAAGCAAGAATGGTTTTAGCTCTGTCTGCTGCAGAAATACCTGTTGATGTTCCGTTCCCCAAAAGATCTACTGATACGGTAAAGGCAGTTTCCTTCGGATCGCTGCTGCGGCTTACCATCACTTCCAATCCAAGCTCGTCGCATCTTTTTTCAGGAAGCGGCATACAGATCAGCCCTCTTCCATGAAAAGCCATAAAATTGATAATTTCCGGCGTCGTTAGTTCAGCGGCACAAAGAAAATCACCTTCATTTTCCCTGTCTTCATCATCTACTACTATGATTATCTTACCATTTTTAAGGTCTTCAATAGCCTCCGGAATAGTATTTAATTTAATATCAGACATTTTTACTTTAAATTTTCGCAAAGATACTCATAAAATAAGCATCTCCCAATTATGATAAGGGTTTGTTATATTTTTAATATAGCGTCTTTTGCTTTTCTGAAAATCGTATAGGAATCAAGTCTTTTCTGATGATCGTAAATATGGGAATTTATCATCAGTTCATTGACATTGAATTTATCCTGGAAACTTTTAAGCTGTTCTTCAATTTCCGACTGGTTTCCAATAAAAGTATAACGTAGTTTTTGTAAAACCATGGTTTTTTCCATCGGCGACCAGATGTTATCCATATCATCAACCGGCGGCGCAAAAGGCTTCCTGTCGTTTCGGATGATATTGATAAAGGCCTGAAACAAGGTTGTGGAAATTTTATGGGCTTCTTCGGAAGTTTCTGCAGCTACTCCGTTAATACAGGCAATAATATAAGGTTCTGCGCAGTATTGCGAAGATTCAAAATTTTGTCGGTAAATATTAAAGGCCATTTCCATTTGTTCCGGAGCAAAATGCCCTGCAAATGCATACGGAAGACCAAGCTCGGCAGCTAAAAAGGCACTGTCTGTACTTGAACCCAAGATATACAAAGGAATATCAAGACCCTCTCCCGGAATGGCTCTTACGAGTGCTTCAGAATTTTCTTTCGAGAAATATTTCTGTAACTCCAGGATTTGTCTTGGGAACTGCTGATTGATGATGGCCGGATTTCTTCCTAATGCTTGTGCAGTTAAACCATCCGTTCCGGGTGCTCTGCCTAATCCCAGATCAATTCTTCCCGGGAAAAGAGATTCCAGGGTACCGAATTGTTCTGCGATGACCAGGGAGCTGTGATTCGGAAGCATGATTCCTCCTGATCCTACCCTGATTTTTTTGGTCCCGTTGGCGATAAAACCGATCAGAACAGAAGTTGCCGAACTGGCAATGCTTTCCATATTGTGGTGTTCTGCAAGCCAGAATCTTTTATAGCTCAGGTTTTCAGCATGGTTTGCCAAAGACAGACTATCCTGAAAGGTATCGTGAATGGTCTTGTCCTTTTTCACGGGAGCAAGATCCAGCACTGATATTTCGAAGTTTTGCATAATTTTAAATTTTAGGTTTTTAAAACCTCAGCAAATTTAAAGCTAATATTTTGCATTAGTTACTTTTTGTAATTGATAAGACTGATCGATGAATTCAGGGAAAAACTATCGAGAATTTATTTTTGTCACTTATTAGGACTACAGTATGATTCCGAAATCTTTGGATCAATGAAAGCGTATTAAAAAGCCAATAACAACTGAGTATAATATTCTACCCATACAGCCATCAAGTGTAAAAATTTCTATAAACAATTATTTTTCACAATAAAAATATAATAAAATTGATTATTTTATATAATTAAAATACTTTTATTGATAATTAATTAATTTTTATTACATTTGAATAAACACTTAACAATTATGAAAAACGTTATTCAGACACAGTTTAGCAACGATTTAAAAACACAAATTGATGCTAAAATTGCAGAATTAGAAGCCTTATTCCAGGGAAAGCTCGCTGCTCTCAATGCAGATCAAAGAAAACTTTACGGGACCATAAACGAACAGAACAAGCTTTTTGTAAACAAGGTAAGAGATTATAAAATGAACCAGCCCCAGCTGAGTGCCGACGATGTAAATTGGGATGAGTTTGAAAATGATTATCAGGCCCGGATTTTCTTAGAAACGAGAAAAGAGAAATTAGCCAGCCTGGTATATCAAATGGAAAGCACCAAGATTTTACACGATTACGATAATTATAATGATGCATTAGACGATTATGCATACTCCCAATACAAAAAAGGAAGAGAGGTGGTTGGTTTTGCAGAAAAAGTAGCAGACCTGAAACAGTTTTTCCCAAGAACAGCAAAAAATAACAATACCGAAGCGGAGAAATAATTTAAAATAGCATAAAAAGCACCCGTGACCTAAACGTTAAGGTGAATTGAAGACCTGATTAAGTCTTTTTACCTTCTGTTTAAGTTTTCTTATTTTATGTTTAGGTTTATCAACCAAATTTTTAAGTCTTTAAGATAATGTTTTAGATGATTTGGGTTAAAATTTTCGCTTCTTCAATTAAAAATTTGTCTAAAATTAGATCATGTAACCAATACAACTACCTGATTTCTAACTCATCATAAACCTGATTTAAACATTGAGTACTTTGTAGTACGTAATACAAAGGAAAGATAATTAAATATGCTTGCAAGCAGCACCAAAAGAAATCTTAATGTGTTTAAACTTTAGATTCAGAAATTAATTAATTAATTAATTAATTAATTAATTAATTAATAAACATTACAACAACATGAAAAAAGTAATTTTCGGTATGTTCCTTTTAGCAGGAACTACATTTGGGTTCGCAAACAATACAACTACAACTCCAACAGTAAACAAAGCATCATCAGAAAAAGTATCAGTAATTGGTAAAACATATACTATTAAGTCTGTAACTTATGATGACAATGGAAAATGTACAGTAAAAGCATCTTTTAACAATGGTTCATCATCTGGAACAATAACAGTAACAGCTGATACTTGCGCAAAAGCTGCGGCTGCAATTTCTGCAATGCTTCAGTTAGGAGGTTTGTAAAATTTGTAAAAGTAAGTCTGGTATGCTTTATTGCATACCAGATTTTATATAAATATAAAATTCATGATGAAAAAAGTAATTTCAATCTTCGCTATCCTATTTAGCTTCTTTGTTTTCAGCCAAAATCAAGCTATTGTTGTAAACTATGATTTTTTTGAATCATACAATAATAGTATAAACTTAAATTCAACTCTAAAAAACAATGGGAGTAGTTCTCTTTTTGAAATTGATGATAAACAACAGGAAAGCTCAAATAAAACGAGTTATGACAATAATGGAAATACAGTCTTAACAGTACATATAAAAAAGGAAGAAAATAGAAAAGTGTACAAGGACTTTTTAAAGAATGAAGTAAACACACTTGTGAATGGTTTCAATCCAAATAATTTTTCTGAAATTTCAGAAAAGATGCCAGTTTTCAATTGGAAAATAGAAAACGAAACTCAAGAGATTTTAGGATACCAATGTAAAAAAGCAACTATGAATTTCAGAGGAAGAAATTATATTGCTTGGTTTACGACTAAAATTCCTGTTTCTGATGGTCCTTGGAAATTTGGTGGATTACCAGGATTAATACTTAAAATTGAGGATGATAACTCAAAAATAAAAATTGAAGCAAATAAAATTGTTTTAAATACTGAAAATATTGACACTTCATTTAAAGCAAATAAAAAATATTCATTAATAACTTGGGAAGAATACACAAAAAAAATAGATAAAGATTTCAATAATCAAATAAAAGCATATAAATCAAAAGCAAGCGAATTTGGAGCAGAAATAGAACTAGATTTGAAGTTTGAAAATATGGAATATTTTAGCAAAAAAGATGAGAATAATTAGATTAAAATACTTCTATATCGTTTTATTTCTATTTAACTGCAATTTCTCTTTAGCTCAAACCATTACAGGAAGTGTAAAACAATCTTCTACTAAAGAAAATGTTTTCGCTAATATCATTATTAAAGATGCAAATAATCCTGATGATATTAGCGAATTTACCGTTGCAAAAAATGGCAACTATCAAATAACTCTTTTAAAATCATATAAAAAAATTATTCTTGAAGCCAATGCTTTAGGATACAACACAGCAACTAAAACGATTGATAATCCTGAAAAAGGTACAACGTACAACATAGATTTTGCATTAATAAAAGAACAAATAAAAGATATTAAAGAAGTTGTTATAACTTCTAATAAAAAACCTTTTATTGTAAAAGAGGATACTGTTAAATATAATGTTTCATCATATCGTGATGGCACGGAAAGGAAAATAGAAGATATAATAAAAAAATTGCCTGGTATTGAGGTGAACGAAAAGTCTGGAGAAATAAAATATAAAGGTAAATCTATCGAAACTGTTCAGCTAGAAGGAGATGATTTATTTGGTTCTAACTATTCTTTAGGAACAAAGAATATTAATGTTGATATGGTTGAACAAGTTCAGGCTATTGAAAACTATTCAGCCAATTCATTACTTAAAGGCATTGAAAATGATGATAAGGTTGCTTTAAATTTAAAATTAAAGAAAGGCAAAATGGATTTCTCAGGAAATATGGACTACGGCAGTGGCTTTTTCCCTAATAATGACCAAGCCTATAATGTTGGAACTAATATTTTAGCAATTTCTAAAAACTATAAGTCATTTGGAACATTTTCGTACAATAATATAGGTACAAACAACACTCCATTTGATTATTTTGGATTTAATCTTAGTAATGAACAAGTTAAAGAAAGAAATTTTCTTGCTAAAAAAATCATTCCCGAACCTATTTTCACAAATGTATTAGATGATAGTCGGGCAAATATTAACAATTCTATTTTTGGCAACTACAATAGTATTTTCAAAATAGGAAAAAAAGTAAGCCTAAAAACTAATCTATATTATATTCAGGACAGAATTCTGCAAACACAACTTTCTCAAAACAACATTACTACAATAGAAAACTCTTTTACAACTTCCGATTTATATGAAACAAAAAAGAAACCTGTTTTATACAGAGGAGACTTTGAATTAAAAATTAACACTTCTAAAAATTCACTTTTAGAATACAAAGCGAAAATAAGTCAAGAAAATATAAATACAATCTCTTCCGTCCTACAAAATAATACGAAATCCTTTGATACAAAGTTACAATCTGAATCATTCTTACTACGCCAAGATTTAACTTATACTCAAAAACTTTCTGAGAAAAAAGCATTACAGATACAATTTTTCCAAAGCTATAATAAAACACCTCAAGATTTATCTATTGTTCCATCATTACAGATAGATTCCTTAATGAATTTCAATACACAATTTAGCAAATACTCAAAAAATATTCTTTCTATTCAAAGCACACTTTTAGGGAGTACAGCTAAAACAAAATATGCTTTATCTTTAGGAGCTGATTTAGAAAAAAATCCTTTTATTTCTTATATAAATGATAACTCTGATAAGAATTATTTTAATGATTTTTTATATAAAAAGAATGATATTTGGTTTAAGGGCGCTTATCACCTTCAATATGGTAATTTCAAAATTTCTCCATCATTTACAACAAGTTATTTAGCTCAAAATTTAGATAATATTTCTCAACAAAGAAATAATTTTCTTTTTGAGCCTTCATTAGCTTTAAAGTATAAATTAAATGAAAATTCGGCTCTGTTATCTTCAATTAATTTTACTCAAAAATCGTTTTCAGAAGAATATTTTATTATCAAACCGCTTTTTACGGCACCTCGAAATATAATTAGTAGCACACCATCTTTAGAAATAAAAAAAACATTGTCATATAACCTATATTATTCTGTTAATAATTTGTTTCGTCAATTTCAATTTCGACTAGGATTTTTATATAATAAAGATAATGGCAGTTATTTCTCAAATTTGAATATTCTTGAGAATTCAACATCAGTGAATTATTTCTATCTTCCAAAGTCAAATGAAAACATGATCTTTAATTTTTTAATTGAGAAATATCTACCAATTGTTGAAAGTACAATAAGACTATCATCTGACTGGTCAATTTCAAATTATAAAAATATTGTAAATAACTCTGAGTTAAGGAGTAATAAATTACAAAATGTAACATCTGAATTTTTCTTTAAAACAGCTTTTGATATAAAGATTAATTTTGAAAATCAGTTTAAACTCCTCCAAAACATTGCAACAAGTAATAAATCAGACAAGTTTCAAAACAATTCAATTCAGAACACATTTAAAATTATAGTAAAACCTCAAAAGAAATGGTTTATCTTACTATCATCTGACTACTACGTTCCAAATTTAGAAAAGAAAGATAATTATTTATTTTTAGATGCCACACTTAGGTTCACTCCAAACAAAATTTTTGATTTCAGTTTTTATGCGAAAAACATTTTAAATAAAAAAATATTTTCTCAGGTTGAAACATCAGATTTTGCTACAACAATTTTTCAAAGTAATTTGGTTCAAAGGTATTATATGTTAAATATTTCGTATAATTTTTAAAACTAAGAAAAAAATTGAGGTTTATGATTTACACCTCGGCAATATTTATTGACTTTTCTCCTTCAAATAATTAAAATGATTAATCAAAATCCGGATTTCGTTAAATTCAAAATCGCTTGGCAATGCGTTTTTCCATTCCGTTAAAGTTTCTTTAGGATCAGCCTTAAACAAATCTTCAAAAGCTTTGATTTTATCGGAAGTAACAACTCTTGAAATATCCAGCAATCCCTGTTCGGCAAATTTTGCAAGATGCCCGATTACGGTTTCTTTTACCAATCCTCTTTCCAAAGCAATTTCTGAAATGGTTTTACCCTGCTCAAATAATTGAAATGTAAGAACCTGAGACGGCACTTTGGCAATTTTCATGCTTACTTCCTGATTGTTTTTTTCCTCAAGAAGCTTGGTTTCCAGCAAATGGATTTCTTTAAGACTGTTGAGGTATTCTTCAATATCTTCCAGCCAATTCCTGAATTCCTCGTTATATTGTTTTAAACCTTTCGACCCTTTAATCTCAGCATAAAAATCTTTCAACGGACTGAAAATTTTATCTCTGATCTCTGTAAAAAAGAAATTAACCGCTCCTTTTGTTTTATTCTCTATCTCAGACCATTCTTCTTTCTGTTCGATAAAATTATTAACTTTCTGGGAAATAACCCGATCCAGCTTTTCAAATATCTTACCCAGATTAACGATGTCCTGTTTCAGCTGAATATACAACTGGTTGACTTTCACATGATCAATACTTTTGGTAGCTACAGACAATTTATTCCATTCTTCCACTTCTTTCAGCAACCATTGGGAATCTACAGTACGCAGTACTTTTCTGATGCTGTAATCGTACTTTTCATTATTTAAAATAGCTTCAACCTTATCATTGGCCACCGTATCGCTGTGAAAAGTAAGAATCCTGTTGTCTTTAAAAATGACTTCCGGAGTAATTTTAGACTTTAATACGATCCCTTCCAAGGTACGGCATCGAGATAACGCTACATAAACCTGTCCGGCCGTAAAACTCTTTCCGGCGTCAATGATTACCCTATCGAAAGTAAGTCCCTGGCTCTTATGGATGGTAACCGCCCAAGCAAGTTTTATAGGAAACTGCTCGAAACTTCCCAATACTTCTTCTTTGATATTTTTATCGGTATCAAGAAAATACTTTTTCTGTTCCCATACTTCCCTTTTTACTGTAATCTCTCTTTCGCTGCCGTCAAGAATTACTTTGATTTCATTTTCTTCCAAAGCGGAAATCTCCCCCAGCTTCCCATTAAAATACTTTTTCTCTCCGGAAATATCATTGCGGATGAACATGATCTGAGCGCCTATTTTTAAATCTAAAAACTGCTCATTCGGAAACTGGTTTTCTTTAAATTCTCCGAAAAGCTTGGCTTCGTAAGTTTTGGAACTTACTTTTAAACCATCCAGTTGCTCCTGATTGATGTCGTCTGCCATCTTATTGTGGGAACAGAGATATACATACGGTTCATCTCCCATATCGAAATCGGGATCGTATCTTTCATTTAAACTTTCAAAATCAATATTAGCAATATCGCCGTCACGGATTGCATTCAGTATGGCAAGGAAATTTTCATCAGACTGTCGGTACACTTTGGTGAGCTCAATAGTAATTAAAGGAATTTCCTTAATGGCATGGCTGTCGAAAAAGAACGGAGAATGATAATACATTTTTAAAATATGCTCATCTCTCACCACAGGCGGAAGCTGATACAAATCTCCGATAAACAACATCTGAACACCCCCAAAACGCTGGTTGTTTCTACGGATAAACCGCAGTGAAAAATCCATCATATCCAGAACATCGGCCCGAAGCATGGAAACTTCATCGATAATAATGATCTCCACTTCCCGTAAAAGCTTCAGTTTATCTTTTCTATATTTTAAATGCGGCATCAGGTCGGCAATATTATTTGCCAGACTGGTGTCAATTCTTTCAGTTGTTGGAAGAAAAGTTCTCAGCGGAAGCCCAAACATAGAATGAATGGTAACGCCTCCCGCGTTGATCGCAGCAATTCCTGTGGGCGCAACGACAATATGTTTTTTGCGGGTGCGCTTTACAAAGTCATTGAGAAAAGTGGTTTTTCCGGTTCCCGCTTTTCCTGTTAAAAATACACTTCGGTTGGTATGTTCTATTAAGTCAAAAAAATGATTGTTCATCGCCGTCAAAATTACGGAAAATGAAATTTAAATCCTTACCTTGGCACAACTTTTGGAAATTCTTCAACATAATGACAGAAAAAACAACTTATGAAAATTCCTGTATTAGTCTTATGTATGACACTTATTACAGCTTCGTGTTCTTCAGTAAAAAATACGGACGCTACACTTCCTAAAGATATTTCGGAAAGACCTGCTGATGAAAACAGCCAAAAATACGATCAGGCTCAGTTGGATAAATTAAAAGCTTCCATAGAATCTGAAATTTCAAAGGAAAAATGTACGGATGCTGCAGAATGGACATTCGCACCGATGGGTGCTAAAGGATGCGGCGGACCTCAGCTTTATATCGCTTATCCTAAAAAAATGGAATCTACGTTTTTGCCAAAAATTAATGATTATACTGCAAAAGTAAAAGCCTTTAACCAGAAATACTCTACGGTCTCAGACTGTATGATGGTAATGCCTCCAACATCTATAAAATGTGTTAACGGAAAAGCCGAACTGGTTAATAATTAAGAACTTATAAAAAAATCCTGCTGTGTAAAGCAAGATTTTTTATTTTGATAAACTTTAAGTCAATGATGAATTGTATATGGTTAACTCATTAAGATAAAATTCACCTTTCACAATTCATTATTGATCCACTACCCTTCTACATGTTTTACATTTTCTTTGTACCATGAAGAATATTTCACATAATTGTCGGCAATCCGGTTTACCTCACCTTCCAGCAGCTGGGAATTGATATCCTTAATTTTCCTGGCCGGAACTCCACCCCAGACTTCGCCGGACTTGATGTGTGTTCCCTGTGTTACAACAGAACCTGCTCCGACAATAGAATTTTCTTCAACAAGGCAGTCATCCATCACGATTGCGCCCATACCGATAAGAACATTATCTTTAATGGTACAGCCATGTACAATAGCATTATGCCCGATAGATACATTATTTCCGATATTCAACGGATGTTTTTGATACGTACAGTGCAGCATAGCATTGTCCTGAACATTTACTTTATTTCCCATCTTTATATAATGAACATCCCCTCTTATCACCGCATTGTACCATATGCTACAGTCTCCTCCCATTGTAACATCACCGATGATGGTAGCTGTTTCTGCCAGAAAGGTATTTTCTCCTATCTGCGGTGTTTTTCCTAAAAGTTCTTTGATAAGTGCCATATATTTAGTTTGAATTTTAATAGTAAGACATTTGAAATTAAATTTTCATCGATCGTAATTTTTAAATCATGGCGATAGCAAAAATCTAACTTCCAACCCCTAGCTTCTACTTCTAATTGCGTATTTTTGTATCTCAAATTTAAAGAAAAAATGCATACTATACTTATAGAGCCGACTGAAAACCCGAAAGTGATGAAATTTGTTGCGGATTACAACCTGATTCCCGGTTCGCTGGAACTGGACAGAGAGTCTGATATTTCAGAAATCCCATTAGCACAGGAGCTTTTCAACTATCCGTTTGTGGAAAGAATTTTTATTACGGCTAATTTTGTAGCGGTTGCAAAACAGGACACCATGGAATGGGAACATGTAGCTGAAAGTCTTAAAAATGTAATTGAAGATGAACTATTGGCCAATCCGAGAATTTATCTTCAAAAGAAAAAGGAGCTTTACCAGATTTATGCTGAAATGACTCCAAATCCAAATGTGATGAAGTTTGTATCTAACAAACTGTTGCTGGAAGGTTTTGTAGAAGTAAAATCAAGAGATGCTGCAGAAGGAGTTCCTTTAGCCCAAGCAATTTTCAAGGAATTCGATTTTGTAAAAGAGGTTTTTATCTCTGATAATTTTGTTGCTGTAACAAGAGACAATTCTGTAGAGTGGCATCAGGTAATGATGACAGTTCGTGCCCTTATTGCAGAATATCTTCAGAACGGAGGGAAAATTTCTGAAATCGAGGCTCAGAAACATGAAAATCCGGTAGAAAAAATCATCAATAGGGATTATACTGAAGATGAGCAAAAAATCTCCGATATCCTGAACGAATATGTTGCACCTGCTGTAGAAAATGATGGTGGAAAAATATCTTTGATGGAATACGACCAGGAAAACAAAACTGCAAAAATGCTTTTGCAGGGAGCATGTTCCGGTTGTCCAAGCTCTACGGCCACATTGAAAAATGGTATTGAAAATATCTTAAAACAATTTGTTCCTGATCTGGTAGAACGTGTAGAAGCAGTTAACGGATAATATTAAATTTCCCACAAAGAGTCGTAAAACGTTAAAATAAAAAACTTGGAGAAAGAATCCTCAAACTCAAAAAAAGGAATTTTACTGGTAAATCTCGGTTCGCCAAAATCTACAGATGTAAAGGATGTAAAGGAATATCTTGATGAGTTCCTGATGGATGAAAGAGTAATCGACTACCGATGGATTTTCCGAGCCCTTTTGGTTCAGGGAATTATCCTGAAAACCCGTCCTCCGAAATCCGCTGAAGCCTATAAAACGGTATGGACGGATGAAGGCTCACCTTTAATTGTTATTACTGAAAAAATCCAGAAGAAATTACAGAAACTGGTAGATGTGCCCGTGGAAATCGGCATGAGATATGCCGAACCCAGCATAGAAACGGGAATCCGAAGCCTGGTTGAAAAAGGTGTTTCTGAAATCGTTCTTTTTCCACTTTATCCGCAATACGCAATGAGCACCACAGAAACGGTGATCGAAAAAGCTGAAGAAGTAAGAAAACAGAAGTTTCCCGGAGTAAAAATCAATTATATCCAACCGTTTTATAATCGTGACATTTATATCGATTGCCTTGCTGAAAGCATTCGGGAAAAGCTTCCCGAAAATTTCGATGCCTTGCAGTTCTCTTATCACGGAGTTCCGGAAAGACATATTTTTAAGACAGATCCTACCAAAACCTGCAACCTCAACGATTGCTGCAGCAGGGAAAGTAATCCGAGCCACCAGTTCTGCTATCGCCACCAGTGTTTTAAAACCACCGAAACCGTTATTGAAAAACTGAATCTCCCAAAAGAAAAGGTAATCGTTTCTTTCCAGTCGAGACTTGGAAAAGACAAATGGATCGAGCCTTATACGGATGAAACTTTTGAAACTATTCCTAAAAAGGGAATTAAAAATCTTGCGGTTGTTTGCCCGGCTTTTGTTTCAGACTGCCTGGAAACCCTGGAAGAGATTTCCGTTGAAGGAAAACACCAGTTTACAGAGGCCGGCGGCGAAAATTTCCATTATATTCCCTGTTTAAATGATGAAGACCGATGGATTGAAGTCGTTAAAACATTGTGTGAAGAAAAACTCAATGAATTTTATTTAGTTTAAAAATAATAAGCCTCCAAGACGGAGGTTTTTTTGTAACCTATCTCCACCCCCCTTTATTTTCATGCATTATCGCATATAAAATGTATTTTTTTCATAAATAACCCCTTAAATTAATAGCTAACTATTCAATATTTAAATATTTTTATTATCTTTACCCCAACAAAATGATATCATCAACCTAAAAAATTAAAATGATGAATGCAACTGCAGAAATTTTAAAAAGAAAGATTGAAAACTTCGGTCCTGATGCTTTAGAAGCTTTTGCAAAAATGATGGAAAGCTTTGAAGAGAAAAATGCACCTTCAATTTCACCCTTTCTTATGGATGAAATTTTATACAGAATTCAGTTTCATAATGAAAACCCTTCTACCAAGTTGGATTTTTATGAAAATATTTCTGAGCTGGAAAAGTATTGCGCATAATGAAAATTCTTCTTTCTTCTATTGCAAAGAATGATATAAGGCTTCTTATGCGGGTCTTTGGTGCAGAAAACAAGCAAAAAGGAATAGATTTTATTGAAAGTCTTAAAACATCTATTAATAGTATAGCCGAACAGCCCGGAAAACCTGAAAAGATAAGCATTTGCTCCATGAGAGATTTTCCTGTTACTATTCATTATGTTTTTGAGAACGAAGAAACACTTTTTGTAACAGCGATATTTAGGAAATAAAACTGATTTCCAGACTATTATTATATTAAACCTTGCAGATTTTTATCTGGAAGGTTTTTGTTTTTTATCCAGTTTTATAAAATCTAAACCTTGAAGGTTTGTTTAAGTTTGCTTTTTACATTTAGATTTACATTTAGATTTAAATTTAAGCTTCATATTTCCGGATTATCTCACCGGAGTTCTGAATTCACCATATCCCATCAAACCATCATAATTCCTTCCGAACGGAGCATAGTATAAAAATGCCTGATACAGGTTTTCCGTTTGCCAGAAGTTACCGTTGACTTCACCAAAATTGAGGGGACCGCCAGGATTTTTTGTAGCAAGAATATAATTATAGAAACCCTGCTTAAGGTAAATTGTTGCGACATATTTTTTTGTTTCTGCATCATATTGCATCTGGTTTTCTTTACCCGGTTTGAAATCATTGAAGCCTCCTAGTACATAAATTTCCTTGTCTACAGGATCCGAATCAAGGGAAAAATATACCCAGGAATAATCTGCTTCTCTTTCTGCATCTCTTTCCCTTCCCAAATCATTTCTTCTGTAATACCATGCACCATTAACATCGGGTTGATATTGGTAATTGAGCGGAAAAGCCCAAACCGGGTGAAGATACGTATTATTGATCCCATCTTTTACTTCTGTGGCACGCACCATATCTGCCGCCATATTCATGTTTTTATTATCAAAATAATAAAATTCGTTATTTCCGGGAAAAACAAGAGACAATTGTTGAAACAACAGCTGATTTCCGAGTGTTGCGCTTGGCTTTAAATTATTTATGGTAACATTTGGGTTGTTGTTCTGCATGACGTTCAGCGTCATTGAATTGACGTTGGAGGAAAGATCACCACCTTTTGAAACCGCCTTCACTTCAACCCTTTGGTTGGCTTCGGGATTTCTTGCATCGGCAAATCTTGAAACATTTACGGCTAATGATGCGGCATCTTCCACAAGATAAAATCTTCTTTTAAATAAAGGTTGATCTGCAGAGTTTTTGTAAACGATGATTTCATAATTTCCTGATATTTTCAGCTGCATTTTATCATTCGGGAATGTGAGTTTGTAATGCGTGTACGACTGAAGCGTATTGAAAGAATACTGAAACCGGTCCAGCAAAGCGTTCAAGCTTCCTGTTGCATATTCTGTAAAGAAAAGATTATCGTCTTCCCAGTTCCTGTTGTAATGTTTGATGGTATATCTGTAAATCTCACTGCCATTGGTAAGATCGTCAAAGCTTAAAACCAATTGCTGATTAAAGTAAATAACCGGTGTTTCATCATTGGTCTGCGGATTAAACAACTGAATGCTCTGGATATTCTGTCCAAAAACAAGTCCGCTCAGGGTAAGTAAAAATAGTCGCAAAGTTTTCATTATGACGAAGATAAAGAAAAATGAGAGATTTTTGATCCGATCTACAGGTTTTAATGATATTTTAATTGGAAAATAATCAGATCAGATTATTTTAAAACCAAACTTTTGTAATTACATTTGTTACTTAAAAAATGTACATCTTATGCTTCAGATAAAAGGTTTCGTATTCAACTTTGCCAGCGAAAATACATACGTCATTTATAATCAAAATAAAAATGCATGGCTTATTGATCCGGGAAATAGTAATGATCAAGAAACAAAAGCTATAAAAAATTTCATCAGGGAAAAAGAATTGAATATTGAAAAAATTGTATTAACGCATGCTCATATTGATCATATTTTGGGATTACAGTGGGCTTCCGATACTTTTAAAGTTCCCGTTTTTATGCATAAGGAGGATAAAGAAGTGCTTGACATGTTCCAGATCAGCGGAATGCGTTTCGGGATGGAGCTTGAACATATCCACGCCGATATTCGATATATTGATGAGAATGACGAACTGGAGCTGGATGGCGAAAAATTCAAAATTTACCATGTTCCGGGACATTCTCCGGGAAGCATTGTCTACCATCATGAGAAGCAAAATTTCATGATTTCAGGGGATGTTCTTTTTGAGGGGAGCATTGGCAGAACGGATTTGTTTAAAGGAAATTACGAGCAGCTGATTGAAGGAATCAGAACAAAACTTTTTATCCTGGACCCTGAAACCAAGGTTTTTTCGGGTCACGGAAATCCAACGAGTATTGGATTTGAGAAGGCGTATAATCCGTTTTTTAGATAGACTGGGTTTGGCTTTCTTGAATTCCATGTTCAAATGAAAGTATTTTGTATCCGGATAAATCTCCGAACTCGTCGTCAAAATTTTATATTCTCATACTGAATGTTTGTTTCTTACATTTTTTGTTACCATTAAAAAACCGCAACAAGTTAAGTTGCGGTTATCAAATTTAAATCTATTTCTGCTTAGGTATTATGTAACGGGTAATACGCCTAGGATCAATAAAATAATTTGTCTCTACAAAATGGTAAATTTCTTGAATATCACTTTTACTTAAAGAAGGGCTAAATTCTATATGTTTTTCTTTTAATACAAAAATTTCATTTAATTCTGGTAAATATTTAAATAAGTTTTCAAATTCCCCATACACTTCTTCAAAATCTTCAGGATCCATAAAATCTTCATAAATCACATATTTCTCTAAATCAGCGAATGCAAAACGATCTCTAGGGTCAATCCAACTTAATAAATTTTGTGATCTAATATAAAAATTTACACCTCCTAATTTCTCTTGTGCTTTTTTAATATAGATATCAGAATTTTCAATTTTTCTTGTATTTGGTATAGGAAATACAGCCGCTTAAACCACCGGAAGTGATCATCGTCGTTTTCATGTAGTCTTCGAAACTAATTTAAGGTTTGTATTGTCTATATTATGGAATTAAAAGGATTCTAGCATTAATAGTATCATCAAATATTTTATATGCTTTAATTGGCTTTACTCTGTTTAGATCATTTAAAGATTTCTATGGCAAGTTATGTTTAACTCCGTGTGGATAAATTTTTATGCGGAAAGATCTGAAAGTACAATAATAAAGATGAATTAAAAAAACTTGAAAATACAAATTGATAAACTCAAGAAAATTAAAACATTTATCTTACTTTAAGTTTTTGTCTGTTGTTTATTATTTACTTTAATATTGTTTTTAGCATTTTCATTTGGGCATTTTAAAAATCAAACTGGTTTCTGTTATCCGTTGAAGCAGCCGGCATTAAGTCTGTTGATCCTATATGCTGATGAATTTATTCAATCACTATAATGATAATAATCTCGGATTTTACAAGTACTAAAGAGCAAACAGTATACCTGCATCATAAATAATTTTTTCGCAGCAAATACGATATCAAGCTTGGTACAGAAAGGTAATCACGCCAATTTTCAAAAAAAATAAAATTTATATTGAAACGAAAGGTTTAATATACTATCTTTGTCCTATGCCAAGAAATAAAGAATTTGATTACGATGAGAAGCTGGTGACAGCCCGAAACCTCTTTTGGAAGAAAGGGTATAATGCAACCACTATGAATGACCTGGTGGATACTTTGGCAATCAACCGAAGCAGCCTGTATCTGGCATATGGTAATAAACACGAGCTTTTTCTAAAGTCACTGGCCAACTATATCCAGCAAAAGGATAATCAGTACAGCGAGGCAGCAAAGAAAAGTAAAAAGCCTTTAGAGGCTATCCGTCATATTATTCTTTCGGTAACCGCATCAGCGATTCAAGATACCAGCTGCCTATTCACTAACTCAGTATTTGAACTGGCTACAACGGATACACAAGTAAGCGGTATGCTAAGAAAGCAAACAATCAAAGCCATAGACTTATTCGAGCAACTGTTGAACCAGGCTAAAGAAGATGGCTCGCTTAAATCATCCAAAGAACCGCGTGCGCTTGCACACTTTTTAGTGTCCGGCCTCGTCTCGATTTATAACACACAAATTTTGTTTGCTGATTCGGGGCTTACCAAACAGACCGCAGAAATTTTAATAAGCTCCATTAACAGCTAATTTTTTTAGCTTATTTTGGAACGAAAGGTTTAATATTATTATGAAAAAGAAAGCTCACCAAAACCCTATTGCAAAGCAATCGCCATCTTTCGGAAAACTCTTAATGCCACTTATATTCCTTGCACTGGTAGTATTCTCATGCACCCATAGCAAACAACAATCGAATCAAATAAGAAAAAACAATGCATTAAAAAATACTGCCAAAACCGAAACTTTCCAGGAAATAGGCTTCTTAGGTGAGGTCAAAAAAAGAGAATGGAACAGTTTTCTTCAGGCCGTCCGGAACAACATCATGTATTCTCGCCGGGAAGCCCGAAACATTTCTTTTAGTCTGTACCAGCCCGTAGATGGCAGGATGCAGCCCATCTGGTTTGAGCGCTTTAAAGATAAGGCTGCACATAACTACCATAAAGAACAGGACTATTTTAAAAATGCCATCACTGTCATCCAGCAATCCCTTATAGGGGAAGCACATTCTATTACACTCAAAGTGGTGGACGGGCTATCAGCAACCGTGCCCTAGGCCGCACATCAACCTGAGGATTCCCGCCATGTTATCGTGCTATTCGATGTCAAACCCGAAAAGCGGACAGCATTCATTGATGCTATGGCCGCAGCTGCACCACTATCGCGCAGTGCGCAGGGAAACCTCGAATTTAATCTGTATGTCTATGCGGATGATACAAACAAATTTGTCCTTGTTGAAGGCTGGCAAACGGTAGCAGACCATGAGCGGCAGCTTATTCAGGATCACATAAAGCGACTGAATAGCACAACTAAAGATTTTTTTGTTTCAAATCCTTTGGATACCCGCTGGGTACTTAAGGACATATCGCAGTAAGTTGAATATTAACAATTTATCTATATAATTATATGCAAACTATTAAATTAAACAATGGTATCGAGATGCCATTGGTAGGACTGGGCGTTTTCCAAATACCTGACCTCAGTGAATGTGAACAAACTGTACTAAATGCCATCAAAGCAGGCTACCGACTGATTGATACGGCTTCTCTTTACCAAAATGAATCAGCCGTAGGCAATGCCATCAAAAAAAGCGGCGTACCACGCAAAGAACTCTTCGTTACTACCAAGCTTTGGGTGCAGGATGCCGGTTACGAAAATACCAAAGTAGCGTTCCAAAAGTCGCTGGACGAATTACAGCTCGAATACGTTGACCTGTACCTACTCCACCAGTCCATGGGCGATTATTATGGCTCGTGGCGTGCTATGGAAGAACTGTACAAGGAAGGCAAAATCAGGGCTATTGGGATCAGCAACTTTTTTCCAGACCGTGTGGTAGACTTGATCGCGCACAATGAGATCGTACCTGCCGTGAATCAGATTGAGATCAATCCTTTCTATCAAAGAGCTGCTGAGCATGAACTTTTGAAGAAAAATAATATCGTCACACAATCCTGGGCATCTTTTGCTGAGGGAAAAAATGACATTTTTAGCAATGAAATACTAACCCTTATTGGCCAGAAGTATGGCAAGTCGGTTGCTCAGGTTACCCTGCGCTGGCTCGTACAGCAAGGCATTGGTGTGATTCCCAAATCGGTGCGAGAAGAGCGAATGGTCGAAAACTTCAATATCTGGGATTTTGAGCTGAGTCTGGAAGATTTGAATGCGATCGCCACCCTGGACACCGGCAAAAGCGTCTTCTTTGATCACCGCGACCCTGAAACCGCAGAATGGCTGACCAAACTGACGTTTTAAATTATAAAACAATTACCAATCAAATATGAAACATAGTAAACTGGGAGCACTTGAAGTGGGCCGTATCGGCCTGGGTGCTATGGGAATGTCTGCCTACTATACCATGGGTGAAGCAAGCGAAACAGAATCGATAAAAACCATCCATAGGGCGATTGACCTCGGTGTAACCCTTATTGACACTGCCGAAGTTTATGGACCTTACACCAACGAAGAACTTGTAGGCAAAGCACTGAAAGGCAAGCGGGAACAGGTAGTGCTGGCTACCAAATTCGGTGTAATATCCCACCGCAATGGCGGAATTAACGCCTTGGACAGTAATCCTGAAAATATCCGCACAGCGGTAGAGGGTTCACTAAGGCGCCTGCAGACCGATTACATCGATCTTTATTACCAGCATCGGGTTGACCCCAATACACCCATTGAAGAGACTGTGAATGCGCTTGCACAGCTGGTAAAAGAAGGCAAAATACGGCATATTGGCCTTTCAGAGGCGGGCGCTGCCACCATCCAAAGGGCTCATGACGTGCATCCCATTGCAGCGCTGCAAAGTGAATACTCGCTTTGGGCACGCGATATAGAGGGTGATATATTGCCGCTGCTGCGAAAACTTGGCATCGGGCTTGTGCCGTATTCTCCCTTGGGTAGGGGATTCCTTACGGGCCAGATTAAATCTTTAGATCAGATCTCCGATAATGACTGGCGTAAAACCAATCCGCGATTTAGTACTGAGAACTTTTCAAAAAATTTGCAAATCGTGCAGGAAGTGGAGGCCATCGCAGACCAAATAGATGCAAAACCCGGCCAGGTCGCCCTTGCTTGGCTCCTGGCACAAGGTAATGACATCGTGCCCATTCCGGGAACAAAGCGCGTCGAACGCATAGAAGAAAATGCAGGGGCTGACAACCTCGAACTTAGCCAGGCCCATATCGAAAAGCTAAACCAACTGGCACCTGCCGCAGGACAGCGGTATGACGAGGGCAATATGAAGGCCATAGAAAAGTAAACTATAAGAAATACAGGGGGCTTATGGTGGATCAGGACATGTGAATTACATCTATATGTAAGTAATAGCAATGCTAAATTGCCTAGAGAATACTGGCTGTTCGTTATCCGGATGGGTAATGGATTTTTGAAAAAATACTATCCATTTCTCACCGGGATATCAACAATGCAACGTTATCGCTCGCAGCAGTAGATATCCGAATTTAAAATCCCCGGTTTAATGAACTATTAGGCTATTAGCCTCCTGTAACTTCCCAATTGCCGAATTTCCCATCTCTGTAATCTTTGAAGGCTTGGTCTAATTCTTCGTTGGTATTCATCACAAAAGGGCCTCTTGCTGCTACAGGCTCGCGTAAGGGCCTGCCTGCAATAACCAGTAACTTTAAATTAGTGATAGCGGTCATGGCCACTTCACTAGGGAATTCTTCAGAAGGCGATAGCCATAGCACTTCTTTTGCGTTACCTTCTGTATTATCTGCGCCGAAAGTCCCCGAACCGCTAATAATGTATATGAAGCCATTATAATCCGCAGGGAAGTCCTGCTTTACTGAATAGCCTTCTCGCAGGATTATCTCCACCATCGTTACAGGTACATAATTGGCGGTTGGTGATTTGGTGGTTCCGGAGAAACCCGAAATAACACGGATCTCTGCGCCATCTTCATACCTAACCGGCAAATCATGATGCACTATATCCTGGTAACGTGGTGTTACCAGCTTTTTATTTGCGGGAAGATTTACCCATAACTGTAGTATGTGCGCATATCCATCTTCTGGCGCCTCCTCAAGATGCAACAGCCCTTTTCCGGCGGTCATCCATTGGGTATCCCCACCCTTTAGTTGCCCCTTGTTATCAAGGTTGTCACTATGATTCAGTATACCGCCAATCACATATGTTACCGTTTCAATACCTCTGTGCGGGTGGTAGTCAAATGCTCCCTTTCTCATGTTATCTTCCGCCATTACCACGAATGGATCAAACAGCTCCCATTTTTCCGGGGGCAGTACCAGCCCCGCCTTATGTATTTCCGTATCTTTGTGAAGGGTTACCGGCCATTTGTCCTGTATAGCCCGCTTGATGATTTCTTTGTGTGCCATGATTTTTTATAATTACTATATTAGATTATTTTACTTATTGATAACCGGAATCAGGATTTGCCATTAAAAGAGCATTCATTTTCTGGCTTATGCCGTAATACGACTTCTGAAAATACTGATCCATAAAATTCATTTTTTTATGGGATAAGAATTGAGGCTCCTGTTGTTTTTCTGTTTTCGAGCTTCCTGTGGACTTCTTCTGCCTCTGCAAGCGGAAAACGAGTTGGGTTTATTTCGCCAAAAGTTCCTTTTAAGTATTCTTTATAAACTTCTGAAGATAAGATTTCGAGGTGCTGATGGGATTGAATGTAGCGACCTACATCGGGACTAACGAAACTAATATGATTTTGATCAAGGATAGTTTGATTTACGTTAGGAAATCCGGAAGCATAGCCAAAAAGTACTGCAGTACCCCCATGTTTAATCAATTCTATTGATTTGCCGAAGGTAGCAGCACCTACACCGTCGTAAAGTGCATCTATTTTTTGCCCACCCGTTATTTGAAGTACCCTTTCGGCAAGATTTTCTGTATCAAGCGCAATAGCACCGTCAAGTCCGGCCAGTTGTTTCTTCTTAGTTTCTGAACCAACGGTACCGATGACCATTGCGCCCAAAGACTTTGCCCATTTTGATAAAAGTGAACCTACACCTCCTGCTGCGGCATGTACCAACAAGATATCCCCTTTCTTTACCTGATATGCGATTTTCAGCAGCACATTTGCAGTCAGTCCTTTTGCCTGTAAGGCGGCGGCTATTTCAAACGAAATTTCATCGGGAAGGTGTACCAGATTATCCGCATATACCAACCTTCGCTCTGCATAAGCACCCATAGCATGATGGTAAGCTACACGGTCACCCGCTTTAAAATGGGTAATATCTTTGCCTACTGACTCTATGATACCACTAGCTTCTACACCGGCACCCATTGGAAACTTTGTTATGGGAAATGTTCCATTTCGAAACATTGTATCTACAAAATTCACTCCGATGGCTTCTTGCTTAAGCAATATCTGATTTGCTGCGGGATCGCCCACAAATTCCTCTTCGTACACCAGTACTTCCGGACCTCCTTGGCTGTAAATTTTAATTACTCCGGAGATTTTATTGTCATTTATCTGTTTCATATTTTTTGTTTTAGTTTAACCCAATCTTGAGCAAATGTTCAAGATTGGGGCAAAAAAAATTATTTATTTAATATAATTACCGTATCAAGAATGATACTTTCTTAGATATGATTATTGTAACTTATGTAATGAATCATTTCATCAATTTATTTCAGTTTGATTAGATTATGAGTTATGAGAGCACCTCCGAACTCCTGCAATCTGCCACCTTCATCCAAACCTCCTAAATCAATGGGGTAGAAGCCCAGGTCTTTAGCAAAGGTCAGCACTTTCTTTTTTGATTCAGCATCATCACCTGAGACAAAGATGACACGCTTACCTTTTTCTACGTTAGGGTCTGAAGCCAATACTGCGGCAGGTAAGGTATTGAATGCTTTCACAAGTGAGGCCCCGGGAAATAGGTTTGCGTTGACCCTGCTGGATGTCTTTCCACCAAGATCCTTAGGTTTAAATTCCGGAAAGACAATAGCATTACTCGTATCTATGACGGTACGTCCTTTCCAATCGATATCTTTTACAGCTTCAGGTATCTGGTCAAAATGAAGGGCTATCAGTACAAGGTCCGTCTGCGCAGCTTCGGTTGGAGTTCCTGCCTTTACTCTTTCTCCTAAAGAGGAAGCCAGATCAGCCAATTCGGCAGGCTTTTTCCTGCTGCTGATCGTTACCTGATAACCTGCTCTTGATGCGTGCCTTGCAACAGCTTGCGCGATGTGTCCCGCTCCCACTATTCCAAGAGTACCAGGAGTGTCTTGGGGATTCACGTTTTCTAAAATTCTATTTTCCATTTTAAATTTTTAATGATTAAGTAATATGACCTTTTTAAAAACGATATAATTTACCAAGGAAACGATCCTTCCGGTGCAGAGAACAGTACTGAAGGATCATTCTGTCCAAGAGCTGCACGTACAATATTGCGGGAAGCCTCTTCGACGGTTTCCGTTCCCTCAAAATTATTCATAGCAGTCGCTGCAAAACCCGGACTTGCCGCCTCCACACGGATATTGCTAGATTCCAACTCGATGGATAAGGCCAGGGTGATAGCGTTGACGGCTGTTTTACCTGCACCGTAAACAACATTGAAGCCTCCACGGTACGGATATTCCGGATCTGCGTTAAGATTCAAAGATGCCATACCACTGGACAGATTAACGATGCGGGCAGAAGGAGCTTTGTGAAGCAATGGCAGAAAGGCCTGGGTAACAGCCAGCAGTCCGAAAACGTTTGTTTCCCATACCGCTCGCATCTCGTCAATATCTGCCACACTGGCTTTGCCAGACGCCAGTATTTCTTCTAATGACCTTTCTGATGAACCTGCATGAGAGACTCCTGCGTTATTGACCAATACGTCAAGTCTGCCAAATTCTGTATTTACCTGATTGGCTGCCTTCCAAATGGATTCCTTATTAGTTACATCAATAGCGATCGGATACGCATTTTCACCTATTTCCGAGACAGCCTCTATTGCTTTTTCTAGTTTGCGAGATCCGACCAGTACAATGAAACCATGGCCTGCCAACTCTTTTGCTACCTGTTGGCCAATACCTCGGTTAGCTCCTGTGATCAACGCTACTTTTTTTTCTGTTTTTTGCACTGAATTCGTGCTTTCTGAATTTGACATTGTCTTAAAATTTAAATGTTAATATTATTTATAATTGAATGATTGTTCAAGAATGGGGTAAAAAAAATTTATCTTGTTATCATATCCAAAAGATCATCAATGATTTTGGCAATGCGGTTTTTATCCTTATAAAGGATGAAATTCTGCCCTAAGCCGGGCAAAGTGGCTACGATGAGTTGAGCTAATGAGAAAGTATCCTGCTTCTCATTGATAACCCCAGCTTTTTGTGCATTGATAACCATTTGTTCGAAGATCTCGAACAGTTTATCCATGCTGTTCTTCAATATCTGATGTGTCTCATCATCTGTCGGTGCGAGTTCGAAAGCGCTTTTAACTGAAAGGCAGGAGTCCTGACTTAGTACAGAATTTGTAGCAACCTCCATATAAAATTCTCGAAGTAATTTTAGAGGATTTTTATGTGTTACCTTCTGTTTTAAGTCGTATGTATAAATGGGGTTCAGATAATCCTTGAGACAAGCCAAAAATAAGTCATGCTTGTTTCCAAAGGTATTATAGAGACTACCTGGATTTAGCCCGGTAGCTTCTACCAAATCTTTCATCGAAGTAGCATGATAACCCTTTTTCCAAAATACCTGCAGTGCTTTGGAAATGATTGTTTGCTCGTTAAATTCTATTACTCTCGGCATGATGATACAAAGATACAAATTATTTTTGAACGTACATTCAAAAATAATTTATTTTTTCATTTTTGTGTTCTCAACATTTATACACACTTAAAAACTGATCAGTTTGGAACATACTATGTTATTATACTCTATCTGTCTAATAAGGAATTTAATTTAAAAAAATAACATGTATGGTATTCCTATAACCCCATCAAAATTTTCTGAACCCTTACAACCAAAAGCAAATTCAGACATAAGTCCACTTCCAGGTAAGATAACAGTTCCAAATAATTGTGCGAAAGCATTAATAGTTGGGATTGGGTATGAAGAAAATAAAGCACAAGGAATTATCGATCAAATTGGTCGTGCAAAAGTATCCCTGATGCATTCTAAACCAACCCTTGACAACCCAATTCACTGAAGCAATTGAAAAAAACAATGAAAATGTATTAAATATTACTGTAGCAATTTGATAGATATTGAAATAAATTAAAAACAATTTATTAAAATACAGTGGAGATTACAGATTTATCATACTGTAATTTCACCAATTGATCCTAAATCTCTTACTTTTGCCTCGATGATATGGTCAATTATATTTCCAGATATTGAAATATGCCGAATAGGTTCCGGTGAAGAGATCAATCCATATCCTAGAGAACCAATTAATGATGATACGTTTATCTTAGTGAGGTTTACTACGAGAAATTAATAATAAGTTAACTTCAACTATTAAAAAACTTGCAACTTTCTTGTAACAACATAAAAAAAAGACACTTACAAAGTTGTAAATGTCTGATTTTAAAAGTGGTCCCACCTGGGCTCGAACCAGGGACCACCTGATTATGAGTCAGGTGCTCTAACCAACTGAGCTATAGGACCGCAAAATTGGTTGAATTTTGTGATTGCAAAAATAACAAAAATTCTTGCACTACAAAATTTTTTATTGCTTTTCTTGACAAAGTTCTATCAGCACTCCGTTTGTGCATTTCGGATGCAGGAAGACAATTAATTTATTATCAGCGCCTTCCTTCGGTTCTTCGGAAATAAATTCAAATCCTTCTCTTTTCAGCCTGTCAACTTCATGCAGAATATTTTCCACCCCGAAAGCCAGATGATGAATACCTTCTCCTTTCTTTTCAATAAATTTTGAGATCGGACTATCTTCTTTACTCGCTTCCAAAAGCTCAATTTTACTTTCTCCCGCCGCATAAAACGAAGTTACCACACCTTCTCTTTCCACAGATTCTTTTTTATAAGATTCTCTTCCCAAAAGTTTTGCAAAAAGCTCGTCTGAAACTCCCAAGGATTTCACGGCAATACCGATATGTTCTAATTTCATAAATATTATAATTATGTTGTAAATTTGACAAACGTTCAAATTTTCAAAGTATCAATTCAAACAAAAGTACTAAATTTGCACAACTTATGGAAAGCAACAGACAACGAAAAGTAGCACAGATCATACAGGAAGACTTCGCGGAACTTTTCCGAAAACAGGCTGCAGAAAGCAGACAAAGCATTTTAGTATCGGTTTCTGATGTAAAAGTAACTGCAGATCTCGGGATCGCTAAAATCTATCTGAGTATATTCCCGCAGGAATTTCGTACTGCCGTGATGAAAGAAATAGAAGAAAACAAAGCACAGTACAGAAATTATATCGGCCAGAAAATGGCCAAACAGGTCCGTGTAATTCCTAATCTTAATTTTTATCTGGATACTACTCTTGACGACGTTGAAAAATTAGACAGAGAATTGAGAGGTGAAGGCGATAATCCTATTCTGTAACCCTTGAAAAACATTGCATTTTATATAGCATCCAGATACCTTTTGGCAAAAAAGGGCAGCACTGCGGTTACGTTTATCACGTGGCTCGCTGTGGGAGCTATGACGGTAGCCGTTACTGCAATGTTCGTTATCATTTCTGTTTTCTCAGGATTAGAAGATCTGAATCAGGAACTTATTTCGAACCTTCACGCAGATCTTACCATTAAAAGCAATACCGGAAAAACCCTGAAAGATTTTGATAAAATAAATTCGATTCTTAAAAACAATAAAGAAATCAGCCACTTTTCAAGAGTGATCGAAGAAAAAGTATATATCAGCTATAACGGGAAAGGAGATATTGCTTATCTGAGAGGGGTAGATTCAGCATATATAAAAGTAAATCCTATTGATAAGGATATTTTTTACGGAGCCTATCCTGGTTTTAAATATTCCAATGAAGTTTTAATGGAAAACTCTCTGGATAACAGGCTTTCTATTCCCGTATCATCCAGTTCGGATTACGCAACCGTATTTATGCCTAAACCTGGAACCGGAATTATTAATAAAGAAGAAGACATTTACAATAAAAAAGATATTCTGGTAACAGGAGTTTTCCCCGGAAAAGACCAGCTGGACAACTATATTGTAGCACCAATTGAACTTACGGAAGAATTATTGGATCTTCCGAAACATTCCGCTTACCAGATTGTGATCAAACTTAAAAATCCGGACAATACAAATTCTATAAAACAGCAGCTTCTATCATCTTTAGGAAAAAATATTGATATTAAAACCAAAGAAGAAGAAAATGCCGCATTCTGGAAAATGATTAACACCGAAAAATTATTTATTTATTTAATTTTTGCTTTGGTGATTTTCATTACGACATTTAATCTTGCAGGAGCGATCATTATTTTGCAGCTTGATAAAAAGCTGCAGGCAAAATCTTTGGTTTCATTAGGACTTCCTTTAAGCCATCTCCGTCAGATTTACTTCTATACAGGAATTCTTATCGTTGTATTGGGAATCATTTCCGGGCTTATTCTTGGAACTGTACTTTGCTTCTTCCAGGAGTATACAGAATTCTTCAGAGCCAATGAAACCCTCCCTTTCCCGGTAAAAATAGTAGGCAAAAATTATTTAATAGTCTCCATAACTGCAGCGCTTTTCGGATTTGGTATTTCCTGGGTGTTTTCCAAAATTAGCAAAGAGTATATTACTAAAAATTAATACATTAAACGTTCATTTTTTTGTACCTTTACGCCCCAATTTTCAAAAATGAAACGTACTTTATTTTCTTTATTTTTAAATCTTGCATTTGTAGCAGCATTTGCTCAGATTCCTGTAGGATATTACGATGGAACAGCCAGCCTTTCCGGAGCAGCTCTAAAGACCAAGCTTAAACAGATCATTACAAACGGGCATGTGGATAACGGCTACGGAGGTTTGTGGGGTGCATACCAAACTACCGACCGAGACAATATTGCACAATCCGGTTATGAAAATGACAATACTATTTTAGATATTTATTCTGAAAATCCTAACGGTACGGATCCATACACGTACAATTATCCCGGCGGACAATGCGGAAACTATTCCGGGGAAGGTGACTGCTACAACAGAGAGCATATTGTACCTCAGAGTTTATTCAACAGCAACGCTCCAATGGTTTCCGATATTCATTTCATTAGACCTACAGACGGAAAAGTGAACGGAATGAGATCTAATTATCCTTTCGGAAAAGTGGGAACCGCAAGTTTTACTTCTCAAAATGGTTCAAAATTAGGAAATTCAGTTTCTCCCGGATATTCAGGGACGGTTTTCGAGCCTGTTGATGCTTTTAAAGGTGATGTTGCAAGAATGATACTATATTTTGTGACAAGATATGAAACTCAGCTTTCAGGGTTTGCCACAGGAAATATGTTGGGAGGCTCTGCATTTCCGGGATTACAAACCTGGGAACTGAATCAGTTATTGGCATGGCATGCTGCAGATCCGGTTTCAGCAACTGAAACCGCAAGAAACAATGCTTCTTATGTTTATCAGGGAAACAGAAACCCCTATATTGATCACCCTGAATATGTAAATCAGATATGGGGAACACCAACGGCCGATACTGAGGCGCCAACAGCCCCTGCAAGCCTTGCAACAAACAATCCGACGTCCAATACAATTTCTCTGAGCTGGAGTGCTTCAACAGATAATGTAGGGATTGTAGCTTATGACATCTATAAAGACGGCATTTTCTACGCAACAGTTACCGGTACTACTGCGACTGTTTCTGGATTAAACTCTTCAACAACCTATAATTTTTATGTGATCGCAAAAGATGCAGCAGGAAATGCTTCTACGGCAAGTAATACTGCATCAGGAACTACTCTTTCCGGAGGACAGCCTGGCGGAAGCTGCGGAACAGAAGATTTTTCAGGAATTCCGGCAAGTTCATCCGGTTACACTACTAGAACATGGACAAGCAATACAATTTCATGGACGGCAACGGATGCAAGAACCGATCAAACGATTAATGGCAAAGCTATTGCAATACAAAACGGATATCTTACCAATACTACCGCAGCATCAGGAGGAATCCAGAGCTTAACTGTAACCACCCAGCTGAAGTTTTCAGGGTCTGCTAATTCATTAAATGTTGAAGTTAACGGAACTCCGGTAGGAACAATTCCTTACAGTGCGACTGCAGGAACATTTACTATTAATAATATTAATTTAAGCGGAAATGTTATCATTAAGATTACAAATCCTGTTTCCGGAAACAGAGTCGCTATAGACGATCTGAGCTGGACATGCTATAGTCCATTGGGTACATCTGAAACTTCAGACAATAAAGCTGGCTTTACCATCTATCCTAATCCAGTAAAAAACAATGAATTATTCGCAAAAGGCAAAAATCTTAGTGAAATTTCAAAGGCTCAAATCTTCGATCTTTCGGGAAAGCTAATCCAGACTATAGAAAATCCTTTCATAAATTCAAATAAAGTAGATCTAAAAGGATTAATAAAAGGAAATTACATCCTTACGGCAGATTCTTTTTCTGCGAAATTTATGGTAGAGTAATCCATAAAATTATTTATATAAAAGACCGGTTTTTTCCGGTCTTTTTTTTATTTTTATACGATGGATTCCAAGAAAAAATTAGGCCTCATCGGAAGAAATATATCGTATTCTTTCTCTAAAAAGTTTTTTGAAGACAAGTTTCAGAAACTCATGCTGAAAGGCTATTCTTACAACATTTTTGATTTAACAGAGATCGACGAAGTGAATCACCTGTTTGCCAACCCGGATCTTTTGGGCTTTAATGTAACAATTCCCTACAAAGAAAAAATAATTGACTACCTGGATGACCTCAGTGATGAAGCAAAAAAAATTGGGGCCGTGAATTGCGTTTTAATTGAAAACGGTAAAAAAACCGGCTATAATACGGATGCATTCGGATTTGAAAAAACACTGCTTCTCCATAAAAAACCACATCATCAATCGGCTATCGTATTGGGTAATGGCGGTGCCGCAAAAGCAGTAAAATATATCCTTGAGAAGAATAACATTCCATCCATTACGGTTTCCAGAAATACGGAAATCAATTATGAAAATCTGGACATAAGTACAGTTGAGGATCATAAAATCATCATTCAATGTACTCCGGTGGGAACTTTCCCGAATGTGGAAGATTGCCTGAATTTTCCCTTTGAAGGTATAACGAAAAACCATTTGATTATTGATTTAATTTACAATCCTAGCTATACGCAGTTCATTGTCAAAGCTTCAGAAAAAGGAGCAAAAACAGTGAATGGATATTACATGCTTGAACAGCAGGCAGAAAAAGCCTGGGAAATTTGGAATTTTCAAAAAAAATAACATAAATTAGTGCTATATTTGGCTTTTTTGCTATATATTTAGAAGCTATATTTAATGCCACTCACAATAAACGATTTGCTATGATTACAGAAAACAATCTTTCTGAAAACGAGGAAAAGAAAAATTTTATTCCGGAATCTTCTGAAGCTTCTTCCGAAGATGTAACTCCTAAGGATGAAAATGTTCACGTTGAAGAACATGAACACGAGGAAGAACATGAAGAAGTGCAACTCTCCCTGGCTGATACGCTCAAGGAAATGGAGAAAATCATCAACACTCCAAACGCCGGTGAAGATTTCAAAAAATTCAACCAGCTTAAAGAGAAAGCAAATCACTACATCCATGATGAAGTAGAAGATAAAAAACACGAATATATAGATGGCGGAAATGCTCCTGAAAACTTCAGCTACGAACATCCTTCCCAGGCAAGATTTTCAGCGTTGGTAAATATTTTCAGGGAAAAGCATGACGCTTATCAGAAAGGACAGGAAGAAGAGCAGAAAAAAAATCTTGAGCATCGCCAGAGTATTATTGAAAGGCTTAAAAATCTCTATACCAATTCCGAGCCGGGAACCAATCTTTTCAAATCCATAAGAGAGATTAAGGAAGACTGGTCTAAAGCAGGACAAGTAGCCAAGTCTGAATTTAAAATTCTTAATAATAATTATTTCCACCACCTGAATCAGTTTTATCAGATGCTGGATCTTAATAAAGAGTTTCTTGAACAGGAATACAGCCATAATCTTGAAAAAAGGCAGCATATTATCGAGCGCGCAAAACAGCTTGAGCAGGAACCTGTCATCCAGAAAGCACTGAATGAGCTTCAGTATCTTCACAAACTGTGGAAAGAAGAAGCAGAACCGGTAGCTGAAGAATTCCGTGAAAAAACATGGGAAGAATTCAAGGAAATTTCCAATAAAATACATGAAAGAAAATCGGAACTTTCGGCAGCCATTGAAACAGAACAAAACGAAAATCTCGAAAAGAAAAATCAGATTATCGCTGAAATAAAAAAACTTTCGGAACCATCTGAAAACCCGAACCACAATTACTGGCAGAATGCTATTAAAAAAGTGGAAGAATTAAGATCGGAATTCCTGAAAACCGGAAGTGTGCCAAGAAAACTTTCAAATCAAAACTGGAATGACTTTAAGACTACTTTAAGAGCTTTCAACACAACAAAAAATACATATTATAAATCATTAAAAGGCTCTCAGCAGACCAACCTGGAAGAAAAGCTAAAACTTATCCAGACTGCAAAAGATAACCAGAACAATGAAGAATGGGATATTGCGGTGCCTTTATTTAAAAAGCTTCAGGAAGACTGGAAAAAAATCGGGCATGTTCCGAAAAGCATGACCAACAAAATCTGGGATGAGTTCCGGGATGCCTGCAACGCATTTTTCAACAACTACAGAGAAAAGAGCAACGCTTCTACCGATAATTGGAAAGAAAACTATAAAAATAAGAAAATACTTCTTGATGAGCTGAAAACAGTGACCAATGAGGAAGGAAGCATCGAAAGGATTGAGGCCATAAAAACAGCATGGAACAATATCGGCAAAGTTCCGAGAGATAAGATTTCTATCAATACGGAATTTAATAAAACACTGAGAGAAAAGCTTAAACTCAATAAAATTAATGAACTTGAACTTAAAGAAGAAGGTTTATCTGAAAACCAGCTTACGGACAAAGCAAGAAAAATAAAAAGTCAGATTTCTGATCTTGAAGCCGAGATTGTTAAACTCGAAAACAACCTTTCATTCTTTAAAAATCCATCAAGAGAAAACCTCCTTTTAAAGGAAACGTTCGAGTCTATTGATGAGAAAAAAGCTCATTTAGAAACTTTGAAGCAAAATCTCCACAGCATTATTGCCGGAGAATAATATAACTTAAAATCTAGAAAGGCGGAGCAAAGCAATTTGTCTTCGCTTTTTTCATTCCAAATGAAGGACGAATTTTATATTAAAAGATGTATTGAACTTGCCAGTAAGGCGCTCGGTAAAACCTATCCAAATCCACTGGTAGGAAGTGTAATCGTATATAATGATCAGATTATCGGTGAAGGTTACCATCATAAAGCAGGAGAAAACCATGCGGAAATCAATGCCATTAATTCCGTTCATGATAAATCTTTGATTTCGGAATCTACCATTTATGTATCATTGGAACCCTGCGCACATTACGGAAAAACACCACCGTGTGCTTTGAAAATTAAAGAATTAGGCTTTAAAAAAGTAGTAATCGGAGCGATGGACTCTCATGACAAAGTAAACGGAAAGGGAAAAAAAATCATTCAGGATGCCGGAATAGAAGTGGTTTCGGGAATCCTTGAAAAAGAATGCGTTCAGCTTAACAAGAGATTTTTCACATTCCACGAAAAGAAAAGACCTTATATTATTCTGAAATGGGCACAGTCGGGTGATGGTTTTATTGATAAAGACTGTAACCCTGTTTCTATTTCCAATTCTTTGGTAAATCAGTTTGTTCACCAGCTGAGAGCAGATGAACACGCTATTCTTGTAGGAACAAATACCGCATTAAATGATAATCCGACCCTTACAGTAAGAAATGTGGAAGGCGAAAACCCGATCAGAATTTTAATTGATTTTGAATTAAAGGTTCCGCAGGATTTTAACATCTACAATCAGGAAGCAAGAACAATTGTTATTAACTCTCTTAAAGATGAAGAGAAGGGAAATATCCGTTTTATTAAGATCGAAAAAGAAAATTTTCTGCTCGAACTAATGAATGCTTTATATAGAGAACAGGTTCAGTCGGTGATCATAGAAGGAGGCAGATTTACTCTGCAACAGTTTATTGATGAAAAGCTCTGGGACGAAGCGATCGTGATTCAAAATGAAAGCATACAACTCGAAAACGGTACAAAAGCTCCGCAATTTGAGGCATTACCACACAGAAAAGAAAAACTCAGGGATAATTTAATTTTATTTTACAATAACATATAAATATCACAATAATTTGAATTTTATTAATATTTTCATTAAATTCGTTGTCAATAACGAAATCTGAATAATTCAGAAAGTAGACAAACCAAAACAATTTATTATGAAAAATCTAAAGAAATTCAAGCCTTTAACAAGAGCAGAATTAAAAAAAGTTTCCGGGGCAGTTAAAGCTCCGTGGGTTGATGACGGTTGCGGATGGCCATTATGTATGAACCAATTCGGAAGATGTTCAATGTTTGCCTGTGATGGTGTACCTCAAATTTAATGTATTTGAATAATATTTATTACCTGAGCCTTTTCTAAAAGGCTCATTTTCTTTTTAGTATTTTTGCATCATTAACGCAGACAGGAATGACGTTTGAATATAAAACAATAGAAAAACCCGTAGAAAATGTTTTATTAAAGGAAAAAGGAAGTAAATTTATAGGATTTGCTTATCCGGTAAATAATGAAGAAGAACTTAAAAAAGCATTAGAAAAAATGAAAGCCGAACACCCCAAAGCAACCCATCACTGTTATGCTTTCAGGATAGGTCTTAATGGGGAAAATTACCGGGCAAATGACGATGGAGAGCCTTCTGGAAGCGCAGGACTACCCATATACAATCAGCTCTTAGCTAATGAAATCACAAATACTCTTGTTGTTTCCGTTCGGTATTACGGAGGAACAAAACTTGGGGTTTCGGGGTTGGTTAAAGCATATAAAGAGTCTGCAAAACTAACTCTGGAAGAAGCCAATATTGTTGTGAAAGAATTGGAAATTGAGATTAAAATTCAATTCAATTTCAATCAACAAAATATTATTTTCACGTTATTATCAAAGTATGATGCAAAGATTGTTAATTTTGATTCTCAGGAAAAAGCTTCTATCATTGCCAACATCAAATTAAAACATCAGAATGAAATTGCCGAATCTTTAAAAAACATACAATTTGTAGATTATAAATTTTCAGGCTGAATTCTCAAAGCTCTTTCCTGGCCTTTGTGCCCGGATTGTAGAGAATGATTTTAACATTATCATTTCCATATTTTTGTTTCAGATAAACCGCGACCTTTTTATAAATTTCAGTTTCAGGAATGGGTGCAGATTTTATTTCTTTCAACGCCCAATTTTGAAGATTGACAGCCGGTTTCCTATTACAAAAAGCAATATCTGAACTTTCAAAAAAAGGTTTAAATTCTTTTTGATGATCCAAAAAACAAATATACATCTGGTCTCCTTTCCCAGAATATAAATTAAACGAAAAATATTGATACCAACTGCCACACAGACTTAGAACAGGCATTATAAACCAAAGAATCAGCCAATATGAATTAGCAATAACAATCCTGTAAGAAAATTCAATTAGTTTTGAATAGACTACAAAAAGAATACATATCATTGCTAAATTCCACGGCCAGACGACAGAGTTGTATTGCAAACCTATTGGACCTATAAAAATTAAAATGCCGAAATGCATAATAATCAGTGCATAAGCCACCATTTTTTTATATTTTGAAAATAAAAGTAATAGTGCCAGAGAAACTTCAATAACAGGAACTAATAACCCCAGGAAAAACAATTTATACTTTAAAATAAAATCTATTGAAAGCCCGAGAAAATCTTCCAAAAACATATTCAGCCAAACCGAATAAAGGAAATCACGGCTGAACTTATGCAATCCACTGAACAAATAAATTGATACTAAAAAAAGATGACCAAGTAATAGAATATTTTTAGGCTTAAAAAAATTTATAATAACCACAAGTAAAAAACACAGGTACATGTATTCCCATGGCTGCCATCTCACAGTATCCAATGCACAACTGATGATTTCAGAAAAAAACAAGGCAATCAGCAACCATCGTTTAATATCAAAACATAAAACAGATAATAAACACAAAAGCGAAAAGACAAATAAGAACCGGTGCACAAGACCGGGAACATACTCAAATATTTTGATTGGTGGAATTACAGGATAGATTCTCTCCGCAATCCATGTTTTATAGCTCCATACCTTGGTTAAAAACCAAAACATGGCAATTATCCGTACCAGATAATTGATATCTTTTGATGATTTATTTTTTTCCTTCATTAATGTTTTTTCCAAAAATATTAAATTCAGCCGAATTTTTACATCATAGAAAAACACCTCAGAAAAATTTCCGAGGTGCAATGTATTTTTGGATAGTAATTAATCTCTTCTGCCTCCTAATAGCAGTGAAGCCCAATATAAAAGCTGGGCCAAAGAACCGATAGCCGCTACCAGATATGTTCTTGCAGCCCATTTTAAGCTGTCTTTCACACCAACATATTCTTCAGCAGTTACCGTACCGGTATCTCGCAACCATTTCATTGCTCTGTTACTTGCATCATACTCTACCGGCAATGTGATAAAAGCAAAAAGAGTAGTTGCTGCAAACATGATTACTCCTATAGCCAGAACCATACGGTTACCAGAGGGATTTTCAATAGACTGTGTCGCAGCCATAACCATAATTCCGGCAATAAGAACAAACTGCATAAGATTTGAGCTGATCTGAACGACCGGCACCAATTTTGAACGAAGCTGCAACATTGAATATCCTACCTTATGCTGTACAGCATGCCCACATTCATGAGCTGCAACAGCGGCTGCTGCAGCATTTCTCTGCATATAAACAGCTTCAGAAAGATTTACCGTTTTATTTTCCGGATTATAATGATCCGTTAATTGTCCCGGAACCGATATCACCTGAACATCATTAATTCCGTTGTCTCTTAGCATCTTTTCTGCAACCTCTTTACCGGAAAGCCCGTTTCGGAGATGCACTTTAGAATAATATTCGAATTTCGACTTCAGCCTGTATGAAACCCACCAGCTTACCAGCATCGAAATCCCAATGATTATATAATAACCCACCATCTTAGTAACTTTATAAATATATTTTCACCCGATATGATGTAAAAACTGTGCCAAAGTATAACATTTAATTGGTTATCTTTGCTTATTAATTTGCCTTTTAAAACCATGTCTAAAATTTCAGTAATTGAAGTAAAAACAACGGATCAGTTAAAGCAATTCGTCAGATTTCCAATGGATTTGTACAAAAACAATCCTTACTACGTTCCATCATTTATCAATGATGAAATCAATATTTGGAACCCTGCGGAGAATCCGGCAATGCAGTATTCTGAAGCAAAGCAGTTTCTGGCTTTTAAAGACAATCAAATCGTCGGCAGAATTGCCGTAATGATCAATCATAAAGAAGAAAAAGAACTGGGCATCAGAAAAGTCCGCTTCGGGTGGATAGATTTCATTGACGACAGAGAAGTTTCAAAAGCATTGATTGATACGGTAATCACTTATGCCAGAGAAAAAAGCATCAAGAAAATAGAAGGGCCGATGGGATTCACTAATCTTGATAAAGCCGGGATGCTTACATTGGGGTTTGATAAGCTCGCAACAATGATCGGCATCTACAATCACAGATATTATCCGGAACATCTTGAAAATTTAGGCTTACAAAAGGAAAAAGAATGGGTGGAATTTGAAATCATGTTCCCTGAAACCTTACCGGAAAAGATCTATAAATTCAATGAACTCATTTCTCGAAAGTACAAGCTCAAAGTTCTAAAATTTAAATCAAAAGAAGAAATTCTTCAATATGTAGATGCCATGTTTGATCTGCTGGATGAGACCTATAAACACCTCTCTACCTATACTCCTATTTCCGACGAACAGAGAAAAACTTACAAAGAAAAGTATTTCAAGCTTATTGATAAAGATTTTATTATCTGTATTGCTGACGCCGATAATAATCTTGTCTCGTTCGCCATCACCATGCCTTCTTATTCAAAAGCTTTGCAGAAATCAAAAGGAAAACTGTTTCCTTTCGGATGGTGGCATTTTTTACAGGCAGGAAGGAAAAATGACAGGGCGAATTTTTATTTGATCGGTATTCATCCAGATTATCAGAGACGAGGTGTTACTTCAATTATTTTTAAAGAAATATGGGATATTTTTAACAAAAAAGGAGTAAAGTACCTTGAGACAAACCCAGAGCTTGAGGAAAATAAAAGCATCCAGCTGCTTTGGCAGGATTATAATCCGGTAAATCATAAAAGAAGAAGGACCTATTCGCTGAATATCATTTAATCTAATTAAAAAAAGACTTCGATAGTCTGAATTTTATGAGAACACATATTATCATTTTTGGAATTTTAATTGCAGGATTTATTATTTTTAATCTTTTTCTTCAAACAGGGAATGACAGAACAGATACAGCCATAAATATTATCTACGCCAGCGTCTTATTTGGCTATATTTCCTTCATGGCGTTCTCTCTCCTCAAAAAAATGAAGAAATAATTGTTATTTTTATTGATTCTAAATTGTAAGTTTTATCCAATTTCATGAGACTTTTAATCGTATAAATTTCATGCTTTCTTGTTTATTCCCTAAATTTGCAAATTGAGATAATAATGCAAAAATGAATTTACCTGAAAGTTATATTCCAATCCTTATACAAGCAGGTGTTGCGATAGGTTTCGTAGCCATTTCTTTGCTTGGAGCACATTTTTTAGGTCCGAAACAGAAAAAAGGAAATTCTGTGAAAAACCAAAGCTGGGAATGTGGAGTCCCGGTAGAAGGAAATGCAAGAACACCGTTTTCCATCAAATATTTTTTGACGGCGGTATTGTTTGTATTATTCGATATTGAAATCGTATTTTTTTATCCGTATGCAGTAAACTTCAGAGAATTCGGAATGGAAGGATTCTTAGCTGTTCTTATGTTCGTGGCAATTTTCTTCATGGCATTTTTTTATGTTTGGAAACGCGGGGCATTAGATTGGGATAAATAAAGAAGGAATAGAAATTTTAAATGACAATTTTAGGAAATTCTGTTTATTGTACAACTAACATTAACAGTAATTTCGAATCTAAAATTAAAATCTTAAATCTATAAAAATGTCAGATAACAAACCAATAATAAGAACAGATGCACCTGCTCCGGAAGGATTTGAAGGAGAAGGGTTTTTCGCAACGAAACTGAGCAGTGTAATCGGGATGGCCAGAAAGTTTTCACTATGGCCACTGCCTTTTGCAACCTCTTGTTGTGGTATCGAGTTTATGGCTACTCTCAACCCAACATATGACGCCTCAAGATTTGGTATGGAAAGAAACTCTTTCTCACCAAGACAGGCAGATCTACTAATGGTTTGCGGAACGATATCGAAAAAATTAGGTCCGGTGCTTAAAGAAGTGTACACACAAATGGCAGAGCCGAAATGGGTAGTATCTGTGGGTGCTTGTGCATGCAGCGGTGGTATCTTTGATACGTATTCCGTATTACAGGGGATCGACAAAATTATTCCTGTGGACGTTTATGTTCCCGGATGTCCTCCAAGACCGGAGCAGATCATTGAAGGAGTAATGCAGGTTCAGGCTCTTGCAGAGAGCGAAAGCATTAGAAGAAGAGATATGCCTGAATACCAGAAACTATTAGATTCTTACAACATAAGCAACTAACGGAAATGACAAACGAATTTGTATTAGAAGCAATTACAAGAGAATTTCCGGAATCTGTAATCTCAAGTTCAGAGCCTTACGGAATGCTAACGATTGAGGTAAAAAAAGAAGACCTTAAAAAAATCGTTCACTATTTGAAAGACTCTTCATTAGAAATCAATTTCCTTACGGATGTGTGTGGAATCCATTACCCGGAATTTCCGGATAAAGAAATAGGAGTTGTTTATCATCTGCATAATATGATGACAAACTTCAGAATCCGTATTAAAGTTTTTATGTCCAGAGAAAATATCGAGGTAGATTCTTTGGTAGATCTTTATGCAGGAGCCAACTGGATGGAGAGAGAAACCTTTGATTTCTTCGGAATTAAATTTAAAGGCCATCCGGATCTGAGACCTATTTTAAATATGGAAGATCTTGGTTACCATCCTATGCTGAAAGAATATCGTCTGGAAGATGGCACAAGAACCGATAAGGACGATGCAATGTTCGGAAGATAAAAACATAAATGATTAATGATGATTGATTAATGATCAATTATCGCTTATCAATTATCAATGATATATTATGAAAGATAACTCATTATCCAATATACTCAACCAATACGAAAGTAAGGAGCAGATCGACGGGCAATTGTACACCCTCAATTTAGGTCCTACACACCCTGCCACACACGGTATTTTCCAGAATATCCTTACCATGGACGGAGAAAGGATCCTTCACGCAGAACAAACCGTTGGATACATCCACAGAGCATTTGAGAAAATTTCCGAAAGAAGAAACTATTCTCAGATCACTACCCTTACCGACCGTATGAATTACTGTTCTGCACCGATTAACAATTTGGGTTGGCACATGACCGTAGAAAAGCTGATTGGCGTTGAGGTTCCTAAGCGTGTAGATTATATGCGTGTTATTCTAATGGAGTTGGCAAGAATTGGAGATCACCTGATCTGTAACGGTGTAACAGGAATGGACTCCGGAGCAATCACAGGTCTTACCTATATGTTCATCGAAAGAGAACGAATCTACGATATGTATGAACAGATTTGCGGAGCTAGGATGACCACCAATATGGGAAGAATCGGAGGTTTTGAAAGAGATTTCACACCAAAATTCCATGAGTTGATTAAGGATTTCCTTAAAACATTCCCGCCAAGATTCAAAGAATTCTGTACATTATTAGAAAGAAACAGAATCTTTATGGACAGAACCATCGGCGCAGGAGCCATTTCAGCAGAAAGAGCATTAAGCTATGGTTTCACAGGTCCGAATTTACGGGCAACAGGTGTAGACTACGATGTAAGAGTCGCACAGCCTTACTCTTCTTACCAGGATTTCGACTTCATCATTCCGGTTGGAACTTCCGGAGATACCTACGACCGTTTCATGGTTCGTCAGCAGGAAATCTGGGAATCTATCAAAATTATCAAACAAGCATACGAAAATCTTCCTGAAGGGTCATTCCATGCGGATGTTCCTGATTTTTATCTTCCTGAAAAAGCAGATGTATATCAGAAAATGGAAGCTTTAATTTACCATTTCAAAATTGTAATGGGAGAAACAGATGTACCTAAAGGTGAAGTGTATCATGCAGTAGAAGGTGGAAACGGAGAATTAGGTTTTTACTTAGTAAGTGATGGCGGAAGAAGCCCTTACAGACTACATTTCAGAAGGCCATGTTTCATCTATTATCAGGCTTATCCTGAGATGATTACTGGTTCGGTAATTTCAGATGCCATCGTTACGATGTGTAGCATGAATATTATTGCGGGAGAATTAGACGCATAAAAAGAATTTAAAGAATAGATGAAAGATAAAAGACTTTCATCACCCCAATACAAAATTGAATTTAGAACAGAATCATAGTTTACACTATAGTAATGTTCTTTAATCTTAGATAAAAATGAGCGAAACAATAGCTTTTAAACCGGAAAGTTTAGCACAGGTACACAAAATGATCGCAAGATATCCTGAAGGCAGACAAAAATCTGCGCTTATTCCTGTACTGCATTTGGCACAGAAAGAATTCGGAGGATGGTTAGACGTTCCAGTAATGGATTATGTTGCGGAATTATTGAGCATTAAACCGATTGAAGTATATGAAGTGGCAACTTTCTATACGATGTTCAATATGAAACCTGTCGGGAAATATGTTTTAGAAGTCTGCAGAACCGGTCCTTGTATGGTTTCCGGTAGCGAAAAGATACTGAATCATATCAGAACCAAACTGAACATTAAAGACGGACAAACCACGGAAGACGGAATGTTTACCCTAAAGCCTGCAGAATGTCTAGGCGCTTGCGGATACGCTCCGATGATGCAGCTTGGAAAATTCTTTCATGAAAATTTAACAATAGAAAAAGTAGACGAAATCCTTGATCTTTGCAGAGAAGGACAAATCGCTTTAGACTAATAAAAATTTAAATCTTCGGTTTTAAATTAATCTAAATTTTAATAATTAAATGCAAGAAGCCAAAAGCCAATTGCAATAAGCAAATAACAATGAGTAAAAAACTTTTACTTAAAGACGCACATATAGAGGGAATACGCTATTTCGAAACCTACCGTAAACAAGGCGGTTACGGAGCAGCTGAAAAAGCCTTGAAAATGACACCAGACGAAATCTTGGAAGAAGTAAAAGCTTCAGGACTAAGAGGACGTGGTGGTGCAGGATTTCCTACCGGTATGAAATGGAGCTTTTTGGCAAAGCCGGAAGGCGTACCAAGACACCTTGTAGTAAATGCCGATGAATCTGAACCGGGAACTTTCAAAGACAGATATCTGATGGAATTTCTTCCTCATTTATTAATCGAAGGAATGCTGATCTCATCGTATTGTTTAGGCTCGAACGTTTCTTATATCTACATCCGTGGAGAATATTCCTGGATTCCTGATATTTTGGAAGAAGCCATCGAAGAGGCTAAAGCGGCAGGATTTTTAGGTAAAAATATACTTGGAACCGGATTCGATCTTGAAATTTATGTTCAGAGAGGTGCAGGAGCCTATATTTGTGGTGAAGAAACTGCGTTGCTTGAATCCCTTGAAGGAAAAAGAGGAAACCCGAGATTAAAACCGCCATTTCCAGCGGTAAAAGGTCTTTGGGAAAGGCCTACCGTTGTAAATAACGTTGAATCTATCGCAGCAATTGTTCCAATTATTGATATCACCGGAGCAGAATATGCTAAGATAGGTGTAGGAAGATCTACCGGTACAAAATTAATTTCCGCTTGCGGAAACATCAATAAGCCGGGAGTTTATGAAATCGATATGACGATTACCGTTGAAGAATTCATTTACTCAGACGAATATTGCGGCGGTATTAAAGATGGAAAGAAATTAAAAGCCTGTATTCCGGGAGGAAGTTCAGTGCCTATCGTTCCGGCAAACCTGTTGCTGAAAACCGTCAACGGAGAACCAAGATACATGAACTACGAATCATTAGCAGACGGAGGTTTTGCAACCGGTACTATGATGGGTTCAGGAGGTTTCATCGTATTGGATGAAGACCAGTGTATCGTAGAACACACCATGACTTTGGCGAGATTTTATAATCACGAAAGTTGCGGACAATGTACACCATGCCGGGAAGGTACGGGATGGATGTATAAAATTTTAAAGAAAATTGAGAATGGACAAGGTAAGATGGAGGACATCGATTTGCTTTGGGACATTCAGAGAAAAATAGAAGGTAACACAATCTGCCCATTGGGGGATGCGGCAGCGTGGCCTGTAGCGGCGGCGATACGTCATTTCAGAGATGAATTTGAGTGGCATGTGAAAAATCCTGAATTGTGTTTAACACAAAATTATGGATTGGCTCACTATGCAGACCCAATTCCGGCGCCGACAGTTTAGGCTGCTTTTAAGAGAGAGAAAATTAGGGTGATAAAAAAGTGTATATTACTGCTTGGGTTAGCAGTAACATTGGGTATGAAAGCCCAAAAAAGTCATGTAGATCCGTTTAAAAAAGGATCAATAATGGTGTTTTGGGGGTGGAACAATTCGGTATATTCGAAATCGGATATTCATTTTAAAGGAGATGGATATGATTTTCAACTGAATAATGTTGTTGCCCACGACAGACAGACGAAATTTGATTGGGGTGTGTATTTTAATCCTACTTCAATCACAGTTCCGCAGGTGAACTATAGAATCACCTATTTTCCTAAAGATAATCTGGGTATTACTTTAGGGATGGATCATATGAAATATGTGATGGACCAGAATCAGACAGTAGATTTTAAAGGATATATCAATAATCCTGAATATGCTGACTTGGTTCATAACGGAAAAGTAGATTTAAGTGATACCAAATTATTAACATTTGAACACACAGACGGTCTCAATTATATTAATATTGGTGCTCAGAAGTATCACAATGTTTTTAACAAAAAAAATATTGATCTTTTCCTGAGCTACGGTGCCGGAATCGGTGCCCTGCTGCCAAAATCGAATGTAAAGCTGATGGGAAATGAAAGAAGTGACAGATTCCATCTTGCAGGGTTTGGCGCTGATATAAGAGGAGCGGTAAGCTTAGTTGCTGTAAGACACGTTGTCGTTCAGGTAGAAGGTAAATTGGGTTACATTAATATGCCGGATATTAAAACAACTCTTAATAATAAGCCGGATAAGGCTTCTCAGGATTTTGTGTACGGAGAAGTTGACCTGGGTATAGGATATACATTTAATACAAGAAAGTATAATTAATAAAGCTTACTGCTCGAACAGTAAAAGCGAAAAGCATAGAATATGAGCGAAGAGGTTAAAAAATTTAAAATAACTATAGACGGACAGACTACCGAAGTGTTGCCTGGAACTTCCATTCTGGAAGCAGCAAGACAGATCGGCGGAAAATCGGTACCTCCTGCAATGTGCTACTACAGCAAATTGGAAACCAGTGGAGGAAGATGCAGAACCTGTTTGGTAGAAGTATCTAAAGGGTCTGAAGCAGATCCTCGTCCTATGCCGAAATTAGTGGCAAGCTGCAGAACAAATGTGATGGACGGTATGGAGGTAAAAAATCTTACTTCCGAAAAAGCTCAGGAAGGAAGAAAAGCGGTGACCGAATTTCTATTGGTAAACCACCCTTTGGATTGCCCTATCTGCGACCAAGCCGGAGAATGTCATCTCCAGGATTTAGGTTATGAGCATGGTGTAGAAAATACAAGAACAGAATTCGAAAGAAATACATATGATGCTGATGATCTTGGTCCTAATATCAAACTGAATATGAACCGTTGTATTCTCTGCGCACGATGTGTACTGGCTGCAAACCAGTTAACTGGAGAGCGAGAACACGGGATTCTTTTCCGAGGAGATCACGCTGAGATTTCTACTTATCTAAATAAAGCTTTGGATAATGACTTCATTGGAAATGTTATTGACGTTTGTCCGGTTGGAGCATTAACCGACAGAACAGCGCGTTTTGCAAGCAGAGTTTGGTTTACAAAGCCTATGAATGCTTCTTGTAAGTGCGACAAGTGTTCAGGAAAAGCTGTTGTGTGGATGAAAGGTGACGAAATTGTAAGAGTAACCGCAAGAAAGGACCAGTGGGGAGAAGTTGAAGAATTCATCTGTGATACCTGTCGTTTTGAAAGAAAAGAACTTTCCGACTGGAACATTGAAGGGCCTAGACATATTGACAGACATTCGGTAATTTCATTGAACCACTACGAAAAGCCTAAAGATGAGCTAAGAGTTCTAGACAATCCAATGGCAAAAGAAATTAGTGAAAAAGACGAAAAATAAAAAGTCGGATGCTTGAAAGCTGGAAGATGGAAGTTTGTAACCTTACTTTTAGTTTCAATCATTAAAATATAAAAAATTTGGTAATGTGATGATGAGTTGATGCCATGACGTTATAAACTCCCGGCTTCCAGCTCCCATCTTCAAACATTTAAAATAAAAATGGATTTAATTACATTTAAACTTATACTTGTACTAGCGCTTTTCCTGCTTTCGCTGACAATCGCAGCGTATTCTACATGGGCAGAAAGAAAAGTTGCTGCCATTATGCAGGACAGAATTGGTCCGAACAGAGCTGGACCTTTCGGATTGCTGCAGCCTCTTGCTGACGGTGGAAAGTTTTTCTTTAAAGAAGACTTTACTCCTGCCAATGCAGAAAAATTCCTTTTCGTATTGGGGCCGGCTTTGGTCATGTTTATATCATTAATCACAGGAGCAGTTATTCCTTGGGGGAAAAGTTTAAATATTGCCGGTACTTCTTACGATCTTCAGGTCGCCAACATTGATGTTGGAGTACTTTTCATCATCGGGATGGCTTCGATTGGGGTATACGGAATTATGATCGGAGGCTGGGCTTCCAACAACAAATATTCATTATTGGGCGCAATTCGTGCTTCTTCTCAGATGATTTCTTATGAACTAGCAATGGGACTGGCTTTACTTTCCATCATTATGATGACAGGAAGTTTAGATCTGAAAGAAATTACAGCCAGCCAGACCAACGGAAAATTATGGGGTATTATTCCATGGGTTTCAGGACTGAACTGGAATATATTTTACCAGCCGATTGCATTCCTTGTTTTCTTTGTTGCGGCTTTGGCAGAAACCAACAGGCACCCTTTCGATTTACCGGAGTGTGAATCCGAATTGGTAACAGGATATTCCACAGAATATTCATCGATGAAATTGGGATTGTATATGTTCGGAGAATATGTGAACATGTTTATTTCAAACGCTTTCATGGTAGTACTCTTCTTCGGAGGGTACAACTATCCGGGAATTGAATGGGTAACTCAGAACTGGGGCGAAAATACAGCCGGAATTTTGAGTATCGTTGCATTCTTAATCAAAACTATCATTGGAATTTTGATCTTTATGTGGATCAGATGGACGCTTCCAAGATTTAGATATGACCAATTAATGCATTTAGGATGGAAAACGTTGATTCCTATGGCATTGGTAAACCTGCTGATTACAGGAGCTGTAATTTTAGCATTTGGAAATTAATTAATTTGAAAATGAGTTAATTTGAGAATTTGAAAATGGTAATAATACCAATTATTCAATTCTAACAAGATATAAATTTGAAAATGAGCTGATGCGAAAATGTGACGATGTTAAACTTCTATCTTCCAGCTTCCATCTTCTAACATTTAATAATAAAAATAAATGAAACTTACGAACAGATCAAAAGTTGTTTCCAACAAAGAAATGACCCTTGCTGAAAAAATCTATCTTCCTGCTATTTTTACAGGAATGGGGATTACTTTTAAGCATGCTGTAAGAACCGTACTGAAAGGTGCACCTGCAGTATATTCTTATCCGGAAGTACAGAAGCCAAGAGCTGATATCTGGAGAGGCCAGCACGTTTTGAAAAGAGACGAGGAAGGCAGAGAAAGATGTACAGCCTGCGGACTTTGTGCGGTGGCATGCCCTGCAGAGGCCATTACGATGACTGCTGCTGAAAGAACAAAAGAAGAAAAGCATCTTTACAGAGAAGAAAAATATGCATCGGTATATGAAATCAATATGCTGAGATGCATTTTCTGCGGTATGTGTGAAGAAGCCTGCCCGAAATCTGCAATCTATCTTACCGACCGTCTGGTAGATGTAGAAACCAACAGAGGTTCTTTCATTTATGGAAAAGATAAATTGGTTGAAAAAATAAACGAAAGGATTGATATCACTGAAAGACAATCCGAGAAACAAAAAAATGCGGTAAAATAATGGATCAGTTTTTATTTTTCTTGGTGGCGTTTTTAGCAGTGGCAAGTGCAGTATACTTCGTATTTGCAAGAAATCCTCTATATGCTATTTTGTCATTAATTGTGACGATGTTCTCTATTGCGGGCATGTATATCCTTCTGAATGCACAATTCCTTGCAATTATTCAGATTATTGTTTACGCCGGAGCCATCATGGTATTATTCCTTTATATCCTGATGATGCTTAACCTTAATAAACAAGACGAAAGTAAGAAGAACAATACTTTAAAATTTGTTGGAGTTTTTACAGCCGGTATTTTATTAATTGGGGTTTTAGGCGTATTTAAAGGAGTCCAGCAAAACCAGATTGTGGTTGAAAATGCAGACGGAAGTGTCGGACTTACTAAAAATCTGGGTAGACTTTTGTTTAATGAATATGTTTTACCGTTTGAGCTTGCATCCATCCTTATTTTGGCAGGTATTGTAGGTGCGGTATTAATCGGTAAAAAAGATTTATAAATTATGGGAGAAGTAAATACATTTATACAAAGCATTCCTCTCAATTACTTCATCATTCTTTCATCTGTATTATTCAGTCTGGGAGTGTTGGGCGTATTGCTGAGAAAAAATGCGATTGTTATTTTGGGTTGTGTAGAGCTTATGCTCAATTCTGTTAATCTTTTGCTGGCTGCATTTTCAGCGTACAAAGGTAATGGCGACGGACAACTTTTAGTTTTCTTCATTATGGTGGTGGCTGCTGCGGAAGTAGCGGTAGGTTTGGCAATTATTGCTATGCTTTATAGAAATACCCGTTCTGTTGATGTAAGTATATTTAATAAATTAAGAGGATAAGAATGGAAAATTTAGTGTATGCAATAATACTTTTACCACTTTTAGGTTTTCTTATTAACGGTTTATTCGGGAAAAATCTGCCAAAAATTGTTGTCGGTAGTCTGGCTACGGCAATGGTTTTTGCATCTTTCTGCATCGCAGTGAGCATTTTCCTGGGTTTCAATTCAGAAAGCCAGCCTGTCATTGTAAAAGCTTTTGAATGGTTTAGAGTAAACGGAGTTCAGATTAATTTCGGGTTCCAGATCGATCAGTTGTCATTGATGATGGTGATGATCATTACGGGAATCGGGTCTTTAATCCACCTTTACTCTATCGGATATATGAGCCATGATAAAGGTTTCTATAAGTTTTTCACGTATCTCAATCTGTTTATCTTCTCCATGTTACTTTTGGTAATGGGGAGCAACTACCTCATCCTGTTCATCGGATGGGAAGGTGTAGGATTGTGTTCTTATCTGCTTATTGGTTTCTGGTATACCAACGAAGAATATGGTAAAGCAGCAAGAAAAGCGTTCATCATGAACAGAATCGGTGACCTTGCTTTATTGATCGGTATTTTTATGCTGGCTTCTCAAACCAATGCTGTTGATTACCTTACAATCAGAGAGAACGCTGGAAAATTTGAATTGGACGGAAGCGTAATTATCTTTATTACGGCGAGTTTATTTATTGGTGCCACCGGTAAATCTGCGCAGGTTCCGTTATACACCTGGTTACCGGACGCGATGGCGGGGCCAACTCCGGTATCTGCGTTAATTCACGCAGCAACAATGGTTACTGCGGGTATTTATCTTGTAGTAAGATCTAATTTCTTATTCACATTGGCTCCAAGCGTTCAAGACGGAATTTTACTCATCGGATTTTTAACGGCTGCGTTGGCGGGATTCTATGCGCTGCGTCAGAACGACATCAAGAAAGTTTTGGCCTACTCTACCGTTTCACAGCTTGGATTTATGTTCATTGCTTTAGGATTGGGAGCGTATACAACTGCAATGTTCCACGTAATGACACACGCTTTCTTTAAGGCATTATTATTCCTAGGAGCAGGTTCTGTAATCCACGCCATGAGCAATGAGCAGGATATGCGTTTCATGGGAGGTCTGAAAAAATACATTCCTCTTACCCATGCTACTTTCCTTATCGGGACACTGGCGATTTCAGGATTCCCTCTATTATCGGGGATGATTTCCAAAGACGAGATTCTAGTAGCTGCTTTTGCTAAAAACCCTGTTTACTGGGTGATCTTATTTATTTTGGCAGCAGTTACGGCAACTTATATGTTCAGATTGTATTACCTGACGTTCCACGGAGAGTTCAGAGGTACTGAAGAACAAAAACACCACCTTCATGAAAGTCCGGCTAACATGACGTTACCATTAATCGTATTGGCGGTACTATCTGTTTTGGGTGGTCTTATTAACCTTCCGCATTTCATCGGCCACGGACATTATGCAAAACTAATGGAATGGCTGAAACCGGTTCTTACCGAGGAAAGCTTTAACCAAATGGAAACAACGCTTTCGGCAGTTCCGTTTGGTACAGAAATGATACTTTTGGGAGCAACAGTTCTCATGTTCTTTAGTGTATGGTTTCTTGTTAAAAATACGTATGTTAACAAGAAAAAACAGGCTCTTCCTGAAGAGCAGTACACAGGATGGGAAAAATTGTCTGCCAGAAAATTATATATTGACGAACTTTACAATGCATTGATTGTAAAAACTGTTGAAGGATTAGGACGCGGAGGAAAGATGTTTGATAACGGTATTCTTGATCGTTTTGTAGACTTTGTGGGCGATGGCGCTGAAGACAGCGGAAAAGCTATGAAGCGGGTACAGAACGGAAATGTAGAGAATTACATTCTGATTATGTCTTTAGCGGTGGGAATTATATTAATTGTTAACTTTTTATTACAATAATAATGTCTGAGTTGTTATTAACATTATTACTATTACCTCTCGTAGGTTCGGGATTAGTTTTTGCGTGGAAAAACAATTCAAGCAAATATTTGGCACTGGGAATTGCATTGGTACAAATGCTCATCACCTTCTACATTGCGGCGGATTTTAATTACGCCCCAACAGTAGACAGCGTACTGCAGCACGAAATCAATTACCCGTGGTCACAATTCATTAAAAGCTCTCTTCACTTCGGTATCGATGGGATGAGTTTGCTTCTTTTATTGCTGACCAATATTCTAGCGCCCATCATTATTTTATCTTCTTTTAACGAAAATGTAAGCTACAGAAACACATTCTATGGTTTAATACTATTGATGCAGTTCGGGTTGGTAGGAGTTTTTACTTCTCTTGACGGATTATTATTCTACATTTTTTGGGAAGTAACCTTAATTCCGATCTGGTTCATTGCCGGACTTTGGGGTCAGGAAAATAAAAGATTTGAATTCACTACGAAATTCTTCGTTTATACCTTCGTTGGATCGTTATTCATGCTGGCAGGATTAATTTATGTGTATAACCATTCTGCATCATTTGCGCTGACAGATTTATACAACGCTACTTTGGATGAAACGCAGCAGACAATTGTATTCTGGTTTATTTTCTTTGCCTTTGCAGTGAAATTACCGGTATTCCCTTTCCATACATGGCAACCAGATACGTATACCTATTCTCCCACTCAGGGATCAATGCTTCTATCTGGAATTATGCTGAAAATGGCAATCTATGGAGTAATGCGTTATTTATTACCGATCACACCGCTTCCGATTGCAGGAATTTCAGGACAAATCGTGATCATCCTTGCTATTGTAGGAATTGTTCACGGTGCATTAATCGCGATTATTCAGATGGATATGAAGAGAATCATTGCCTACTCATCTTTTTCTCACGTAGGATTGATGGTAGCAGGGATCTTCGCTTCGGCAGTAATTACTTTAAGAGGAACTTTCAATATCGAAGGAGCTGAAGGAGCTTTGGTACAAACTTTTGCTCACGGTATTAATGTAGCGGGATTATTTTACTGTTGTGATATTTTATACAAGAGATTTAAATCAAGAGACATCAGACAAATGGGAGGTCTTGCTAAAGTAGCTCCTAAGTTTGCTGTATTATTCCTTATTATTATATTAGGTTCAATGGGCGTTCCGTTAACCAATGGTTTTATCGGAGAATTTATACTTTTAAAATCGGTATATGATTTCAATGGATTGGCAGCGGTAATAGCTGGTCTTACGGTAATCCTTGCAGCAGTTTACCTGTTGAGATTTTACGGAAAAGCAATGTTTGGTCCCGGTGATGAAGCCGTTCTGAGCACAGCAAAAGATCTCTCTGCGGTAGAATTCTCGGTTTTGGCCAGTTTGGCGGTTTTTGTGATTGTATTTGGTATTTTTCCACAACCGATCATCGAAATGGTAAATAGTTCGTTGAAGTTTATCTATACGGCGATGGCCAGTTAAAAATTAAAAGATTTAAAAATTAAAAAACTAGGAGATCGAAGAAGAATAAAGTGAGAAAGTAAAATTTTGTACTTTAAACTTCAAATCTCAAATATAAATTATGAGTGTTTTAATTATTGTTTTCCTAACGGCAGTTGTTGCGTTATTTTCAGGAGTTTTTGAACAAGGAAAATTCGCAAGATACATTGGGATTTTGGGATTAATCATCGCATTATGGGTAAGTTTTATGCCGGAAGCTGCATTCTTCGGGCAGTACAGACACATGTACGACTATACCGCCAATACTGCATTGTTTACTAAAATATCCATCGTAACCACCTTACTATTATTCTTTCTGGGAGGTTTTGCATTCAGCAATCACAGAAGCCATCAGTCTGAATTATACGCATTGATGCTTTTTGCATTATGTGGTGGAATTATCCTCTTTGGTTTCCAGAACCTGGTAACATTATTCTTAGGAGTTGAGATCCTTTCCATTCCTTTATACGTAATGGCTGGAGCAAACAAAACCGATTTAAGATCGAATGAGGCTTCCATTAAATATTTCCTGATGGGTGCATTTGCAACAGGTTTCCTTCTGTTCGGGATCGCATTTATCTACGGAAGTACAGGAAGTTTCGATTTATATAAAATCCAGGATTTCGGAGTTTCGAATCCTAAAGATGTCATGTTTATTTTAGGAGTTTTATTAATTCTTTGTGCATTGGCATTTAAAGTGGCATTGGCTCCTTTCCATATGTGGAGCCCGGATGTATATTACGGCTCCCCTTCATTGATCACGGCTTTCATGGCAAGTGTGGTAAAGATCTCAGGATTTTTCGCATTATTCAGACTGATGACTATCGGATTTGGCGGTGTTACGGAAGAATGGATCAATGTTTTCGGAGTATTCCTGATCATTACTTTACTTTTGGCAAACGTTATGGGTCTTGCCCAGACGAATGCAAAGAGAATGTTGGCATACTCTTCAGTTTCGCACGCAGGATATATCGGATTGGTATTCTTTGGGATGACAAGCCTTTCAACCTATAACTTGGCATTCTACTTATTTGCTTATTCATTGTCAACAGTAGGAGTTTTCATGTGCTTAATTTATGTTGAAAAATTAAAGAGAGAAACTTCTTTCGGAGCTTTTAAAGGATTGGCTAAATCGGAACCTTTGTTGGCAACCGCTGCGGCAATCTCAATGCTTTCTATGGCAGGAATTCCTTTAACAGCAGGATTTATGGGGAAATTTGCATTATTTTCCCAGGCTATGAATTCTGATCACGGTGCTTTCCTTGTATTGGTTGCCGTATTAGGATCTGCCGTATCTATTGCCTATTATCTGAGATTAATCATCTCCATGTTCTTCTTCAAAGAAAGTACATTCAAATCTTCAGAGAAAGTAACCTTAACGTATAATATTGTTGCGGTATTTGTAATCGCTTCAATTATTGTTTTGGGAGTCTTCCCTGATCTTTTTGCAAGACAGTTCGGGCTGTAAAAGTCCACATAAAAATATAAAACCACAACCTCAAAGTTGTGGTTTTTTTATAACTTTACTTTATGGCAAATCTTTATAAAAAAGACGCTCCATTTCAGGTTTATATTTCTTTCAAAAAGTATCTGGATGTGCTGGAGCATATCCGATACAACGACCGCCTGGAATATCGTGTAAATTATGCCCAGTCATTAATTGATAAAACTAAAAACTTTCGGGAACTGAGAGACGGCTTTCAGGATATATCATTACTGGAGAAACATGAAGAATTGATCAGGCTCCTGCTCTCTGACCTTTTTCCTACCGGACTTACGAATAATGAAATAAAAGCAGCCAGCATACCGCTTTCCAACATTACATTCAACTATACAGAAAGATTTAAAAATATTCTTAGAGATGCCGGAAAAGATTTTGAGATAGAGCTTCGCAATATTGATGATGATGAATTTTATGTATTCTGCTGTTGCCTTATTTTGCAGGCCTACTACAAAAGAGACATTAAAAGTTCGCTTCCGTTTTATTATGACATTCCCAACAAACAGGGAATCATGAAACATTATAAAATTACCGTTAATTCTGACTTCACCGAAGTATATCCTACGGAAGGCACAAAAATACCTTCCGAAGAAGTAGTAGATATGCTTCTCGAAAATTTGGATGATTTTAAGCTTTGGAAAAAATACTTCCCTTCGGAATCATGGATATTAAAAGGTTTTACCATTATCTCGCTGGTAGACTGCACTTCCGAAGTGGCATTATCTGACCTGAAATCAAGCATGATTAGTATCGATCCGGAAAACCTTGCACCGGATGAAAACCTCATCGAAATTTTCAAATCCTACTTCGATGTCTCACAACTTAATTTTGGACTAATGCTGTTCAATAAAAAAGATCAAAGACTAGAAAAACTGCCGATTTATGAAAACCTGTTTACCAGTCATATTCTTGATTTCTGGATCAATACCTTTGATGATGAAACAAGAAGGGCCACATTTACCAATTTAAATCATAATTCAAAACCGATTGTTGTTTCCCATATTGAAAACCTTGATGATGAAGTAAAATCCCTACCCTCTTTCAGGATTCTAAGAGATAATAGCATCAACAGTTTTATGGTCATTCCTATTGTTAAAGACAATGAATTATTGGCCATGATGGAATTCACATCACCAGTAGCAAACAGCTTCAATGGATTAAAACTCAAAAAAATGGAGTTTTTTTCAGATATGATTTTGTTTTCGCTGAACAGATTCAGTTTTGAGAAGAATTATCAGATTGAAGCCATTATTCAGCGGGAATATACCAGCATTCACGACAGCGTGGTATGGAAATTCAGGAATGAAGCAGAAAAATATTTCAATGCATCACTGGCAAAGAAAATATATACCTTAAAGCAGATTTCATTTAAAAATCTTACGCCGCTTTTCGGATTTTCCGATATTCGTTCATCATCTGAAAAACGTTTCAACTTAATGTTGGAAGACCTCAACCAGCAGATTGAATGCCTTCATGAAATATTCACCTTAACCAATTCGGATTCGGAAAAATACTTACTGGCACTTGATATTTTCGAAAATGAATTGAATAATGAGATAAAAGCAGACAGCGAACAGCGTTTCCAGCGACTGCTAAGGGACGAAATTCATCCGTATTTGCAGGCAAAATTAGAAATTAAGACTTCCAGTGAAGTAAAAGCAAAAATTAAAGATTACTTTGCACAGGTTTTTACACAGACTGATCTTTTCTATGCCAGCAGAAAAAGCCTGGATGATTCGATAACTTTAGTCAACAGGAAGTTAGCCGATGTTCTGGATGAAGCCCAGATTCTGGCCCAACAGATTTTTCCCCATTATTATGAAAGGTTTAAATCTGATGGAATTGAGCATAATCTGTATATCGGTCAGAATATATCTCCGGATTTGCACTATCACTCAAAAATTGTTCATAAATTGAGATACTGGCAACTCAAGACGATATGCAATATGGCACTTGAATTCAGAAATTTCAGGAAAGATCTTCCTATTTGTCTTGATATCGCCTCACTAATCTTCGTTTACAATGAAAAAGTGGATATCCGGTTCAGGATGGATGAAAAACGTTTTGATGTCGATGGGGCATACAATTCTTATTACGAGATTATTAAAAAGCGTTTAGACAAAGCGCACGTAAAAGATTCTGCAGACAGAATTACGTGTCCAGGAAAAATAACAATCGTATACTTCGGTATGGAAAACCAGAGGGAATATCTTGATTATGTTAATAAATTACAGAAAAAAGGAATTCTAAAAAATGATATCGAGTTTCTTCGTGTAGAAGATCTGCAGGGAATTACAGGACTTCTTGCACTCAGAGTTTCATTGGCTTAAAATAAAAAACTCATCCACATCAGGATGAGTTTTATTTATTTTTAAAGGCTCAAAAAAGCATATCCAAAGGACAGGACCGAAATCACAATTCCTGCCATAAAAATCTGGTAGGTTATGGATAAAAGCCGGTATTTCCTGTCCAGTACTTTTCCCAGAAAATAAAGATCCTTTACCATTGAATCGTAAATATAATCACGGTCTTTAATCAGTATGTTCATCGCGCTTTGGTAATCATCAAACATCATTCTGTTAAAATTTCCGAAGAACAGCAGGTTCACCTTTCTGTCAGCAACATCCTGCAAGCTGAATTTTGCTTTTGTAACATTCGGTTTTGTCGATAAAATGGCAAAAATAATCGTGAGTACCGCAGATAAAAGTAAAATAAAACTTGGAATGATAAGGTGTGAGTTTTTCGGTGTATCAAGCTTTGGAACCAATACCGAAAGGCAAACTGAAATAATGATCGCATTTACAGAAAGAAGAATGTTGGCCTTGCTGTCTGCGATATCACTTAATCTTGTGTGATTGCTCAATGTAACCCTGAAAAGCGTATCAACACTTCTGTCCGCTTTCGGATCTTTTTCTTTATCCTTTTCTTTTTTATTTTCGGAGCCGTCCTTTTTACCCTCCTCTTTTTCTAATTTTTTTTCGATTTTTTTAATATTTTTTTCCTTCAGCGGCTGCCATGCGCTTTTTGCATAATCCGTATAAAATTGATGTTTGTTTTTCAGCATATCAAGATTTCCGGCATTCCATTCATCATTGGAAAAACATCTTACATTGGTAAGCTCCCACTCTTTTCGCAGCGTATCGGAAATATCGTTGTAATCGTGGCTTGCAAAATGGCTGCAGTCTGCATCCTTTACAATCTTTTCCAGAAGATTTTGCGGATTGTATGTGATTTTCGTGGCTAAAATTAATTGAACAACATCATTAATATCGTTTTCGGGATAATTTTCTTTCTGAAGAAATTTTTTTGCGATCTCGGCTCCTTTTTTTTCATGTTCTTTGGCACATTCTATGTATCCTGTATCATGAAACCAAAGTGCAAGCAATACCTTTTCCTGATCTTTTTCAGAAACAGGGGTGTTTTTAAGGATCTCTTCAGCTTTGTTTACCGTAAACGTTGTATGTATAAAATTATGATAAAAGTATACTGAAGATAGCTTATCTTTGAATAAGGTTTCAACATAATCCTTGGCTTTTTGTAAAATGTCCATCACCGAAATTTTGTTAATGTAAATTTATGAATTTATACTTGAAAACTCATCTAAAAAATACTTCTCTTGCTCTTAGATTCGTATTGTCTGCCGGAGTTTTGTATTCCTGCGCAACATATAACGTAAAAAAGGGTAAAAACTTATCTGAAGTCAGCAATTCTGATGTTAAATCTGAAAATGACTTTACCCTATTTCTTGTAGGAGATGCAGGAAATGCAGATGAGCCACAGTCTCAGCAAACTTTAAATTTACTGAAAAACAAGCTGGAATCTGCGGGAAGCAATTCAATGGTAATTTTTCTGGGGGATAATATTTACCCTCACGGAATGCCGAAAGAATCTGATAAAGATTACGCAATAGCTAAACAAAAAATGGAAGACCAGCTTTCCATTGTAAACAATTTTAAAGGTAAAACACTGGTTATTCCAGGCAATCATGACTGGTACAGTGGACTGGACGGATTAAAAGCTCAGGAAGATTTTGTAAAAAATTATTTGACCGATAAAAAATCTTTTTTACCCAAAAACTCCTGCCCTATCGATGACATTAATCTTACGAAAGATATCAAATTAATTGTGATAGATTCGGAATGGGCGCTGCTAAACTGGGATAAGAATCCGGGAATCAACAAAAACTGTGATATCAAAACCCGCGAAGAATTTTTTACCGAATTTAAAGATTTAATCAACAAAAATCAGGATAAAAGAATTATCGTTGCACTTCATCACCCGGTTATCAGCAGCGGAACCCATGCAGGATACAGTTCGGCAAAATCACACCTTTTCCCATTAAAAAGTAAAGTTCCGGTTCCGGGCGTTGCGAGTCTTATTAATGTTGTGAGAAGTTCCTCAGGCGCAAGTCCGGAAGATATCAGCAATAAGCATTATGCAGATCTGGCCAATCGTCTTAAAAGCATTGTTCAGGACAAAGAAAATATCATTTTTGTTTCGGGGCATGATCATAACCTGCAGTATCATGAACTCAGAAATATCAGACAGATTATCAGCGGGGCAGGTTCTAAAGTTGATCCGGCCACCATCAGAGAAAAAACTGATTTTTCTTACGGAGGAAGCGGCTTTGCGGTATTGAATATCAGAAAGGATAAAAGTTCTGATGTTGAATATTTCTCTACAAAAGATAATTCTTTAGAAAAGCTGTCCCAAATACAGGTAATAAAAAAACCGGCAGATTTTGTAAATAATTATCCTGATTCTTTTCCTTCAACAGCAACATCAACCATTTATCCTGAAAGACTGACAAAAAAAGGGAAAGTGTACAGATGGCTTTGGGGTGAGCATTACAGAAAATATTACAGGATTCCCGTTGAAGCGCCTACCGCAAATATTTCAACACTGGATGGCGGTTATACACCTTTCCGTGAAGGCGGAGGAAACCAGTCGAACAGCCTTCGGCTGAGAGCACAGGACGGACAGGAATTTGTAATGAGGGGGGTTAAAAAAAGTGCCGTTCGTTTTCTTAACAACATGGCATTCAGGAAAAATACTTTCGGAAACGAACTGAACAATACCTTCCCGGATCGGTTCCTTCTGGATTTTTATACTGCAAATCACCCATTTACGCCTTTTGCAGTTGGAAATATGGCAGATAAAATTGATCTGTATCACAGCAACCCCAGACTATTTTATATCCCAAAACAAAAAGCCTTGGGAGAATATAATCTAAATTACGGAGATGAAATGTATATGGTTGAAGAAAGATTTTCTTCAGATCCAAAAACGCTCGCCTCTCTGGATAATGCCAAAGATATTATTTCAACAGATGATGTTCTGAAAAATTTTAATAAAAACTACAAGTATTCGGTAGATCAGGAAATGTATATCAGAGCCAGGCTTTTTGATATGCTGATTGGTGATTGGGACAGACATTCCGACCAATGGAAATGGGCCGAATATCAGGAAGGCGATAAAGTTATTTATAAGCCGATTCCGCGGGACAGAGATCAGGCATTCAGTAAGTACGACGGAAATGCTTTCAAAATTATCATGAATATACCGGCTATCCGCCACATGAAAACTTTTAAAGATGATATTAAGAGTGTAAAATGGCTTTCGATGGAACCTTATCCTCTTGATCTGGTTTTTCTGAAAGGAGCTACTGAAGAACAATGGATGGAGCAGGCAAAGTATATCCAGGAACATCTTACTGATCAGGATATCGACAATGCTTTCAGCAATTTACCAAAAGAGGTACAGGACGAAACTATCGCAGATATTCAAAGAAAACTGAAGCTAAGAAAAACAAAACTGGAAACATACGCGTCACAGTATTACGATGTATTGCAGAAAAAAGTTCCATTGGCCGGAACGGTGAATCCTGATAAATTTGTTATTACCAAAACGAAAAATTCGGTTAACGTTAAACAATACAAATTAGACAAAAAGAAAGAAAATCCTGAACTGGTTTTCGAAAAAACCTATGATGATTCCAAAACAAAGGAACTTTGGATTTACGGACTGGAAGACGATGATATCTACGAAGTTTCCGGTGACGGAAGGCCTAAAATGAATATCAGACTGATTGGTGGCTATAATCACGATACGTATAATGTTGAAGACGGGAAAAAAGTAAAAATTTATGATTTTAAATCACAAAATAATACCTATAATACAACCGGCACAACCAAAAATATTTCGGATGATTACAATACCAACACCTACAATTATAAGCATCCTAAATACAATTTCTTCGCAGGGTACCCGAACGCCAATTTCAATCCGGATGACGGAGTTATTTTAGGAGTTGTAGCAAGTTATACTGTCAATAATTTCATCAGAGATCCTTATACTCAGAGACACAGCCTGAGAGCTAACGTATACACTGCTACAGGAGGATTCAATCTTGGCTACAGAGGAATCTTTAAAAAAGCGATCGGAAGCTGGGATGCCGGAATTGATGCATTATATACAACGCCCTTCTTTGCTAGAACATTCTTCGGCCTAGGAAACGAAACCGAGTATGATAAAGAATCCGTCGACAGAGATTATAACCGTGTAAGGATTTCACAATTTAAATTTGCCCCATCGGTATCCAAAACAAGCTGGCACGGCATCAAAAACCAGTTCCAACTGACTTTTGAACACGCGAAAGTGCAGCGAACCGATGACCGTTTTGTAGCGGTTTCTCCGGATGTAAACCCTGAAGTTTTTGATGGGCAGCAGTTTGCAGGAGCGAATTATACATTCAGTTTTAAAAATGTGGACAATAACGCCTTTCCGACTTTGGGAATGGAATTCCTTCTCAATGCAGGATGGAAAGCCAATATCTCCGAGTTCAACCAGAACTTTGCAACCTTCCAGGGAACGCTGAATGTTTTTCACAGAATTGATAAGAGGGGACGTTTTGTATTTGCCAACTCCACCAATGCGATGATTATCAACAATAATAATTTTGAATTTTATCAGGCGGCGGCAATCGGGGGTAATAATGCGATGCGTGCTTACAGAAATGAGCGGTTTGCAGGAAAATCATATTTCGTGAATAATGCTGAAGTCCGTTGGGATTTCGGCCGTGTTAAAAACAATATCGTACCAGCCAATATGGGTGTTCTGGTGGGTTATGATTTGGGAAGGGTATGGATGGACCGTGAATCATCCGACAAATGGCATCAGGGAGTAGGTGCTGGATTCTGGATGAATATTCTGGAAATGTTCTCTGCCCGCATCGATTATTTTATCGGTGAAGACGGTGGACGAATCTCCGGTGGTGTAGGATTGGTGTTTTAGGAATATTGAAAATTTGACTCATAAAAAAACCGCAGAGATTTCTGCGGTTTTGCTTTTATTTTAATTTGAAGTCAATGAAGTAATCAATAAAATTATTTTTGAATAAAAAAGATGCTTCGACAGGCTCAGCATGACATTCCTAATACCAACTGTTTTTTATAGCCGTTTCAGACTAAGCCTGTCGAAGTCTTTGTTGTAAAAAACATATTACCTCTGAAATGTTATTTTGCAAACGGCATCATCTTATTTCAGGCTAAACTTATATACATTCCCACCCTCTTTTCCGTCTTTTTCATCGGCAATGAGAAGTGTTTTATCATCAAGGAAAACAACCGCTTCTTTTTGGGAATTGTGGTTTAACGGAGTTTTTTGAATAACTGCTGTTTCAAAATTTTTGTCAAAAAAAGTTGAAAGCATGTAAATATTTTTATGGGTGAGCAATATTATCTGGTTCCTGCTGTTAATGGCTGCAGAAGTAATTGCTGCATCGCTGTACCCTCCCTGAAGCTTTAATTTCGCTACAAGCTTCGCTTCAAAGTCGCCGGCTTTATTAGGAACCTGAAAAACAAGAAAAGTCCCGTCGAAACCTTTGCTTCTGTTTTTCGTAAAGAGGTAGAAATAACCGTCCTTTTCAACAAAAGCTTCACAATCATACAGCCAGTTTGATTTTTTCGGTGGAAATTCCGTCTGTCCTTCATAGTGGAATGTTGTGGTCTGGGTAACTTTCGCAGCCTTTTGAGAAGCATCTTTCAGATCAACTTTTAAAATCGATAAATCTTGCCGGTCGTTGTCATTATTTCCAAAATCACCGATGTACATATTTCCCTGAGCATCTGCTGTGATATCTTCCCAGTCGCGGTTTTCCGCGTTTTCAACAAGAACATCTGCGATCTGTTTTCCCTGCCGGTCCAGTCCGTAAATAACGTTTTTATTTCCCTGATCTTCAATGGCCCAAATGGTATTTTTATCTTTGGATAATGCAATGCCGGAAACTTCTTTAAGCTTTTTAGGCAAAGCAAACTCTACCGAAAGTGCATCAGATTTTGGGGAATCCTGAGCTTTAGGATTGCAGCTCAATACAAGGAATGCTGATAATACAAGAACACGCAACATAGTTATTTTTTTAATTTTTTAAACTGAAAATAAGAGAACCTGATATTTTTCTCTACGTTATTAATCATCTGCTGATGGTGGAGAAAAAATCCTGCCGCCAGACCAATAAGGCTTCCGATAATGGTGTCTAGCAATCTTGCCTGCATCAATGTTTCTACCTGATGATGAATTTCACTCCCGGTCTCGGTAAGGAGAATGGTTAACGGCGTGATGAAAATTACGGCAAGTCCATAATTTCTTACGACAAACAATTCAATGATAAACTGTAAAACGGTGATGATGACAATCATGACGATCTTTTCCGGATTGAATATCAAAATAATCCAGGCCAAGCCGATTCCGATAAAAGTTCCTAAAATCCTGTGCATATTTCTTTGGCGTACATGCTCAAAATTTCTTCCCTGAATAATCGCAACCGCTGCAATGGAAATCCAGTAAGTATTGTTAAATTTCAAAAGATGACCGATGATTAAAGTCAGCGCCATAAAAAAACCGATGATGGTGCTCTCGACAAATTTGGTATACCTTTTTTTTTTAAAGCTTCTTCTGGGAACGGCTACGACTTTGCTTTTTTCGATGAAAACCGAGTAAAGAAAAGCAAGAGAACAAGACAATATGGCTCCCATTGCAACCAATCCGACTCTTGTGGGAATCATTTCCGGATCAAATTTGTAGGTACTTGCCATTGCTGCAACCATGATGAAGAAAAAATTTCCCGGCGGCGGAATTTTATAGTAGGAAGATATAAAATGGGCTAAAAAGGAAACAATTCCCAACGACAATGCTCCGGCATACGCATTAAAACCGAAGAATGAACTTACCGAAAATGAAAAGACAATTCCAAAAGCACAGACAGCCAGATGAATCATCCGCTCTGTAATCGGGGCCGAAGTAAAATATAAAATCGTGAGTGCGCCCAAACTGGAGAGTGCGCCATAATTAGGTTTCCCCGAATAATATCCGATGAAAAGACAGCTGCCGATGCACAACGCAGCGAGAAAAGGAAAATGCCATTTTCTTTCCGTTTCCTTAAACTCCAATAAATACTGGAACCTGTGATGGATCGGGTTCTGTACCTTCATTTATTGTAATTGTTTTGCCTGTTCCCAAAGAACATCCATTTCTTCTAACGAAAGGTCTGCTAATTTTAAATTTTGTTCCGAAGCCAAATGTTCCATCTTCTGAAATCTTGAGATGAATTTAAGATTTGTTCTTTCCAAAGCAGAATCGGGATTGATTCCTGAAATTCGTGCATAATTGATGAGGGAGAAAAATACGTCGCCCAGCTCCTGCTCTTTTTTATCCAGATCTGTTTCCGCATGAAACTCCCGGATTTCTTCATCCACTTTTTTCCAGGCATCTTCCGCATCGTGAAATTCAAAGCCGATGCCTTTTACCTTATCCTGAATTCTATATGCTTTTACCAGACTCGGCAGGCTCTTCGGAACACCGCCCAAGATAGATTTATTACCTTCTTTCAGCTTGAGTTTTTCCCAGTTCTGCTTTACCTCTTCTTCATCTTTCACTTCGGTATCTCCGTAAATGTGAGGATGGCGGAAAATCAGCTTTTCATTCAACGAATTGATGACATCCGCAATATCGAAACTTTCTTTCTCCGAACCGATCTTCGCATAAAAAACCAAATGCAGCAAAACATCGCCCAGCTCTTTTTTGATTTCCTGTAAATCATTCTGCAAAATAGCATCCGAAAGCTCGTAGGTTTCCTCCAGCGTTAAATGCCGAAGCGATTCCAGCGTCTGCTTCTGATCCCACGGACATTTTTCGCGCAGATCGTCCATAATATCCAATAACCTCCCGAAAGCTTCCAGTTTTTCCTGTTTGGTATTCATAGTTTAGAATTCAAGTCTTACAAATTTACGGGAAATATTCTGTTTGATTCTTTTGTGATTAAAATTTTAAACCACAGATTTACGCTGATTTCACGGATTATAACATGGCTGCGGAAAGCGGAACACGAAGTTCGCGGAGAAAATGCTCCTGCATGCTGCTGAAAGTTTCACAGAGGCGTTCTACTTATAACAGATCACGAAGGGTAACTCAGAGTCTCTTAACATCAAAAATTTAATTTTGATATATAAAAAATCAAAGATTTTTAAAAACTGATGTGTTCTAAAATATGCGCAAAACTTTCTTTTAATCTATGTGACTCATGTGTTTTAATTCTCTGTGAAATCCGTGCGATCTGTGGGAGAATTTTTAACACAGATTTGCACAGAGAATTATATACTTACGTGTACAAAAGTTCAGTTACTTTCCCGTTGAAGTTCTTTCCACGATGAGCCAGGCGGCGTCCAGCAATTTTGTGAGCTGGAGATACGGAATGATGATCTTCTTTTCTTCGTCACACCTGGAATTTCCCAACGAGAAATACACTACCGCCGACAGAAATTCATCGAAATCTTTCAAGCTGCAAATTTTGAAAGCGCTCCGGAATACCCGCAACGGTTCCCGGTATTCTTGTTCTGAGAGAGAATCCGTCATTATTTTGGAAAAGTTGATTTCCGAAGGAACTTCAACTTTCCTTTTTTTGCTTTTATCGAGATCAGATAAGAGGCACGAACCAAAGACCGCAACGACAGGTACAAATGGAACACTTCAGCAGGATCTTTCCTGATTCGGGCTTTCTTCTGTACCGAAGAGTGCATCATGGTGCTGAGCATTTCTTTGACTTCAGTCAGGGTGTTGAACTGGAAAAATACCTCCAGCAATCCTACGGCGGAATGTTTCCGGCTGCCGGACCAGAACCGGGATTCTAAGTCTGTTTTTTTCTTTTTCATCATTTTTAATTATCCGTTATTGAGTATCATACTTTTTAACGCAAAGAGCCGCTAAGATTTTTTTTATTGAATATGCGTAGCTATCATTCGCTGAACAGAGTGCCGTAGCGACCGTAAACTAATAAGCAATAAAAACATTGCTTTGCGATCGTAGCGTTAGATATCTAATCTTACTCAGTTATTTAATTAATATCCCGCAGATTACGCATATTACACAGATGAGATAATGCGTTTCATCAAATTCAGTTCGCAGATTAACAATTGAATATGCGTTGCTATCATTCGCTGAACAGAGTGCCGTAGCGATCGTAAACTAACAAGCAATAAAACATTACTTTGCGATCGTAGCGTTAGAATTAATATTAATAAGATGTGTAATTAATTTCCCGCTGATTGCGCGGATTACGCTGATTGGATGCGCTTTATCAATCATCTTATTTATCGAAAGCAAAGAACTGTTTACATTTTGAAATGCTTGTAAGGCATATAAAACCGCTTCGTTTATTATGGTTATCCAAAAAATTTTCAATCCTTAAGCATGCCGGAGCCGGCCTGCCTTTTGTGGCAGACCATTGCCGGATGTCAAAAAACAACAATCATCTCGCTGCTGTATGCAGACTGTGTTCTTTTTTAAATTCCTTTCGGGATGAAAATAATTTGGAAAATTGACAGAAAGCCAGTACTTTTAAGGGGTGAGTTTTAGCGTACTTCGGCTTTCCTTTAGGCATAAAGGAATTTCGGAGGGGGTGGTTTTTTGGTAAAGCTGTACCCGATTTGCCGCATCGGCGGGCAGTTTCGGTAGCGCGCTGTTATGATTTTGCAGCACGATTCCGTTTATTCCGGAGGTGCTGAAAACAGCAGGGTTGGGATTTTCTTTCTCATCATCTGTGTATTATAAAAGTTTTCACCTGAAACCTACCCAAAGACCACATTTTGCCGACGTTGTTGGCTTATTAGGCGTCTTTTGAATTGGTCTTTCGAGGCTGATTGTTAATTCGCTGATACAAATGTAAAAAATAATTTTTAATTGTGGCAATAAAACCACAATATTTTTTTTTGATATGGACGAAAAATTTGTAACTATTTATAAAACAATAGGTGAAAATCTAAGAGATAAGCGAAAAGAAAAAAATCTATCACAACAACAATTGGCAGATTTAGCAGGTAAAATTGATCGATCTAAAATTAGTGATATTGAGAATGGTAAAGAAGATTTTTTGTTTTCTACGATTTTAAAAATTTGTGCTGCTTTGGATATCAATATTGAACAGCTTTTCAAAAGTTAAAATTTATTATTCTCCTCAATCAATACATTATATTAGATTCTATATGTAAAAACTCCTGAGTTTTCAGGAGTTGTTTTTAATACATAATGTGAATCAAAACTTTTAATTTAGTTAAGATATCATGCTTTTTTTGAGATCAATCGAAAAGCCTTAGATTATTGTTAGTACAATTCTATTAGTGATAGCTAATTAGGTTTTATTTTTTTTAACATTTTATCGGTAATGTTTTTTACTGATATAACACTACCTTTTAATACTGCATTATATAAATCTTGATTTAATTTTGGCATTTCTTCAAAATCATTAACTTGATTTTTTTCTAAAAGATATTTAAGACGAGTTATTCCAATTCCATAGTATAATTTTCCAAGAATAACTTCATCATTTTGAATTCCTCTTTCGAAATAGTATTTCCACCTATCGCTTGAAATTTCAGAAAGTTTAGTATCTGCTATTTCTGCAGCAACGTTTGATATACCATATCTATTACCCATAAAGACAACTAAATAAGCTTGAAAACAGTCCAGTAAGGCAGGAGCAGGAATAATAGATCCCAAGTTACTTAGTCTTCTTATGACTGATGGCTCATTATAGAAATTGTTAAATGCAAAATGTGTTTCGACAACTGTTTTTGCGGCTTTCTGAAATGTAACAGATCTGAGATTTTCAGGCACATAATCAAATCCTTTGACTTTTAATAATGCATTTTTAACTCCTGATGAAGCAATTGTATTTCCAGCAGCAGTAACATCTCTATACGTTGTCCCAATATTCCACTTGTCGTTTTCTGTTATATTATTCCAAATATTAGGTAAAATTAAATTTAGGTTTGAAAGTGAGTTTTCAAGTTTTGCGCCTTGTTCATTTTTAATTGCCGATGTTAGAATAGTTAAAACTGTTCTTAGATAAAAAACAGGACTATTTATAACTTGCTCAATTTGACTATCATGAATAGTTAAACTTTCTGACAATAGTCTGTCTCTAAAATTAGAGAATTCAAGTGCAATTGATATATTTTCTTCAGCTAATATATATTCAATACTTGATTTTACTATTGACATTGCCGACAATTTATCTAATTCTTCATCACTGTCTGATGAAAAGTAATGTGTTATTAATTCATTAGCTTGTCTTAGTTTTAAAGCTGCAGTGGTTCCAATAACACCTAATTGTTCTGCAAGATTAATGGTCGAGTAATCTGTTAATGATGTATCAACGGTTGAGTATTCGTTAATATCATCACGGTTCAATAGTTCACCAATAAACTTCATGCCCAAAGTAGAAATTGTCTCTTTCAATTTAGTCATAGCTTTCTTCCACGCGAATTCCGCAGCCATGTCAAAAGCTTCCATTTGAAATGCATTGACAATATGGACTTGTTGCTTGGATGTGAGGCTTATTGCATAAGGTACAATTTCTTTTGCCTCACTCTTATTAACGGGAATAATATTACCGTCTGGACCTTTCCAAAGTATTAAATCATTACTCATCTCTCTTCCAAAATTTTGAATTACCATCTTGTGATTTATATAAGCAAGCTACAAATTTTTTAGAATTTTTCATAGATTGAAACGCTCTTGTTCGCGCACCACCAAGTACATCTTCTTCTCCGTCTATCCTAGGAATAAACATATGATATCCTATTATTTTTGCTGTGTTGGAAATTATTATTATTCCATCATGGTTAAGCATTGACATGAGAATTTTACTATGAGAAATTAAATTTACTGACGTATCATTGGATTTTTCACTTTCACAATTTCTAATAAATTCCTGAAAATCTATTGGCTTTTCTAAATATATGCAATCGTTAAAATCTTCTTTTATTTTTGCAATAATTGTTTCATCATCTTCAACTATTGCTATTAAGTTGCCATGTCCTATTCTTATAGCTTCATTTATTGTTTTGGTAATAAATGTTTGTATTGTCTGTTTGATTTCGAATTCGCAATTAGAAACTATTTCGTTACAGATATTTTGAATATCATCATTTTCCTCTAGATTCAAATCATCTAAACTAAGTGAAACAACTAATCTGTGATGTTGTCCAATTAGTTCCACTGTTTTTATTCCAATATTTCTAATATATGCAAGAGCAAACTCCTCTTGAATCACACCAAGACTTCCAACTGTTTGTTCATACAAAGATGGACTTGTCTCTATAATTTCAGCATCAATTAAACCGTATTTTAATTGATTATCTTTAATTTCTATTACTATATTCCAATTTCCAACAGCTAAGGGAGCACATAATTTTAAAATATTTGAAAATTCAGATACAGATAATTCCGCAACTTTTATTATTATTTCTCTATTTGAAATTGATTTAAAATAATCCCAATCAGTAACAAGTATTATTTCAGGATATAATTTTTGCCCCTCCTCTTGGTAATCAGCAATAAGATCAATTAATTCTAATAGGCCTTCTTTTAAAAGTGGAGTCCTTGGAAATTTTTCTTCATATAAGAATTCACCTATTCCTGTAAGAGTATTTTCTTTAAGTGAATTTTTCTTTAAAGGCTTACTCATTTATCTTCATATGGTTTTAATGGTTTTAGTTTATGAAAATCTAACTTTAAATTCACACATCGTGCTTTCTGGACAATGTGTATATTTTATATAACTCCTTTTAATTGATTATTTAAATATTCTATAATTTGTGTATCTATCTCTGAATAGCCGAAATATATCAATACGATCGGGGTTTGGAATTTTATCAATAGGGTGCGATTGTAATACATTACATAGAATAGGTACTTCATTCATATCGTAAGCCGTTTATGTTAATTCCAAAAGTATTGAATATAAAAAATAAAAACATCCGTATTTCTACGGAAAAATATAAAAAAAGTTATATTAATTTTGTAAAAAAATATGCAAAAAAATAATATTAAATTCTTGTTGATTGGACTTTGCTCAATAACCTTTATGATTATTGTTCTATATTTAAATTATCTGTACGCTGTTAACTTGGGAAAAGACTACCAGGGAATATTTGGCGATATGTTTGGTGCTTCAAATGCTTTATTTACCGGATTATCTTTTACCGGTTTAATTATTACAATTCTTTTACAAAGGCAAGAAATAAAAGATACTAAAAATGAAGTTCAAAAACAAGCAGGAATAATTTCCTTACAACAATTTGAAAACACACTTTTTACGTTAATATCATGCCATCACCAAATTATTGGAGATTTACGATCTGATAGCTATGCTTTAAAAAATGGTAAGAAGATTTACACTTACTTTGAAGGTAGAAAAGTTTTCGAAAGTTTGGTTGGCATTATTTTTAATAATATAGAAAATGAGGCTGATACTTTCAATATTAAATTTGCGAAACTATATGAAGGATTAGGCAATAAATATTTACATTATGTAAGAAATCTTTTTCAAATCATTAAGATCATTGATGAATATAGATTCAATTATGATGAAAATATTAATACAAAAGAAAAGAATAAATATATCGGAATAATTTGGCAACAATTATCTGATCATGAAATCACTTTAATATTTTATAATTGCGCATATGAAAAAGAGAATCCAGAATATAAAAAGTTAATTGAAAAATATGCTCTTATGGAGAATACAAGAGAAATTTTTATTCATGAAGAAATTAAAAATCTTTATTCAAAAGATGCATTTAAAATAAAATGTTAAACTTTAACCTTAAAATTTTTAATATTCTCTTATTTTAACCAACAAAAAACCCCATCAAAATCTGATGAGGTTTATATTGTAAGTAAGATAAATAATTATCCCTGTTTTCTGTGCGTGCTTTTCGGAGCGGCTTTGGCTGCAGAAGTGGCTTTTACTTTTGGAGCGGCTGGCTTTTCAGCTTTTGGGGCTGCTTTTTTAGGCGCTTCTTTTTCTACGTTTACCTCTTCCGTTGCCGGTTCGCCATCCAGTGTTTCAGGATCTGCTTTTACAAAGCTTTCCGGAGTGATGTATCCTGCTTTTTGAAGGATGTTGTACCACTGCGCCAGCTTCTTGATATCGGAAGCATATACTCTTTCGGTATCGTAGTTTGGAAGAGAAGCCGTCATGAATTCTTTCAGTTCAGCATCCGTTGCTTTGTGGTGAATGGCTTCCTTGTACTCATAGTTTTTTGCAATATTTTCAAAAACTTCGAACAAAGGAACTTCTTTATCAAATGTAAACATGGCGATATTATCCAGTAAGCTTACCTGGCTGGAGTTCCCAATGCTTACTTTTTTCTTCGTGGTAACATCTTCAATGATAAATCCGTTTCTTAATTGAGAAACTAATTTGTAAAGTCCTGGTTTTCCTGAAATTGAAATTATTTTTTCTAACAGCATAATTTTATTTTTTGTAAATTCTGCAATCGGCTATTCCACTTCAACAAGCTCGGTGTGACAACGTTTTGCTTTTTCTTATTTTTTTATTCTTAATGTAAACTATTTTGGAAATCTCATTTTGTAACCGATGCTTACGTCTCCCTGGGTAATTTTGGTCAGCTTCCCTTTTACCAGCTTCTTTTTCAGAGCGCTGAGGTGGTCTGTAAACAAAATTCCTTCAATGTGATCATATTCATGCTGAATTACACGGGCTCTAATATCGGAAAAAGTTTCTGTATGTTTCACAAAATTTTCGTCATAATATTCGATCACGATCGTGCCTTTTCTCTTCACATCTTCTCTCACATCCGGAATAGAAAGGCATCCTTCGTTGAATTTCCATTCTTCCCCGGATTCTTCAAGGATTTTCGCATTGATGAACACTTTTTTGAATTCTGCCAGCTCGTCCTTGATGTCCTCATAATCCTCGTCTTCCGCCAAAGGGCTCACATCGATCACAAACAGACGGATATCCAGCCCGATCTGCGGAGCAGCCAACCCAATTCCGTTGGCGCTGTACATGGTCTCGAACATGTTCTCAATCAGTTCCTGCAGGTTGGGATAATCTTTGTCAATATCCTTTCCTACTTTTCTTAAAACGGGGTCACCAAAGGCTCTTATCGGTAAAATCATCTTGTTTTCTGTTCTAAAAAATTCTGCAATATGATGGTTGCACTTACTTTATCTATTAATCCTTTCTGCTGCCTCTGTTTTTTATTTTTTCCGCTCTGGGAGATAAAAAACGAAGCCATTTTGGATGTAAATCTTTCATCGAAGCGGTTGACCTTCACCGTTGGAAATTCCTTTTCAAAAATCTCTATAAACTGCAAAATGTCTGTTTCCACTTCGGAGATATTTCCTTTCAGATCTACGGGAAGCCCGATCACGACTTCATCCACTTTATTTTCGCTGAAATATTTCTTCAAAAATTCAGTGAGAAGCGGCGTCGACACCGTATCCAGACCACTTGCAATGATCTGCATATCGTCGGTTGCAGCGATACCACAACGTGCCTTTCCATAGTCTATTGCAAGGATTTGTCCCATAGGTTTGCAAATTTAGTAAATTTTAATGATTTTATTCCAAACACATTTTTTTTATAAATCATGTTTTTATTACGCTAATTTTTTTATAAATTTAATTTTCCAAAAACGAAATTATGAAGAAACTCATCCTCGTAAGACATGCGAAAAGCGACTGGCCGGAAGAAACGGAAGATTTCGACAGACCATTGGCAGACAAGGGTTTGGAAGAAGCCATGCATATGTCGAGATTCATGAAAAATAATAATGTAGCCATTGATTATTTTGTATCGAGTCCGGCAGTACGTGCATTGAATACCTGCAAAATTTTCAACCAGTCCTATCAAATCAATATGATTACGAATGAGAAACTTTATAATCCTTCGGAAAGCAATTTTGAGTCTGTGATCTATGATCTGGATGACAATGTGAATTCCGTAGCGTTTTTCTCCCACAACAACGGAATTTCCAATTTCGCGAATTCTATTTCGGAAGATATTTTCCACTTCCCGACCTGCGGTGTGGCAGGTTTTGAGATCGACTGCAATTCGTGGTCGGAATTTGACGGTGCCAAAAAGAGACTGATCTTTTTCTACGACCCAGGAAAGATTAAATAAACCGTCTGTAAAAAATCTCCCAAAGATTCCACAGATTTTACAGAAAAATTAACACAGTAGTCACAGAAGCATTTTTAAAATATTGAAAACATTTTAGAGCACATTAAAAAAAATCAAAGATTTTTTAAAACTTAGGTGTTCTAAATATATGCAAAGCTTTATCCTTTAATCTAATGTGACTCATGTGGTTAAATAGATTTTGCGGTCAAATCTCCCACGGATTGCACGGATTTCACAGAAATATTAACACATTAGTCACAGAAGAGTTTTTTTAAATATTGAAAATATTTCAGAGCATATTAGAAAAAAATCAAAGATTTTTTAAAAACTTATGTTCTCTAAAATATGCGCAAAGCTTTATCTTTTAATCTAATGTGACTCATGTGATTAAATAGATTTTGCGATTAATTTTATTTCCTTCTCAGATCCAGATCATCAAAATCAAAGCTAAAATCCGTAACATCGGAAATCGGTTTTAATCTCGCCGACTGCGCTTTTCCTGTTTCATCATAATCAAAAATAATGTAGGCATCGGCATCGTAGCTTCTGTCGTCCCATTTGATGATGAAAGAATTGTTGGAATACGGAAGCAGCTCGCCTTTTAATCTTGGAGAACTTTTGCATGAGATTCTATAGACGTTTCCCTGCAGAGTAATTTCCACATCTCCAAACCACTGATCATTGTACGTTCCGGTAAACTGCTCTGCTTTCGGCTGAAGGTTCTTATCTTTTCTGAAAGCTTCCGATTTTGCAAACGCTTCTTTTTTCTGTTGGTTAAAACTTTCTTCCATTTTTTTCATCCTTTCGCCGTAGGTTTTCAGCCAGTTTCTATCGGCTACTCCCAGGTAAGAATCTTTCACGGTATTGGTAATCGTATTGAACGCCGCTCCGGACTGTTGGTTGGTTAACACCACAATTCCCAGTTTCATATCCGGAATTAAGGTAAACTGCGTAACCGTTCCGATGAGTCCTCCTGTATGCTGAATCTGCTTATGGCCTTTAACATCGCTTAAAAACCAGCCTAAACCATATCCGTAGAAACTGGTGTCATAAGGATTTTTCGCCGCAACACCGCTTGGAATCTGCAAACTCCAAAGCTGCTGTACATTTTTATCTGAAACTAATTTCTTTCCGTCTTTGGTTGTGAAATTGTTCAGGAGACATTCTGCCCAAAGCGTCATGTCTTTGATGTTGCTCATAATTCCTCCTGCTGCATTGGCCGTTTCGTTCCAGTCGTGGGGAACAGCAATGGCCTTTCCCTCAACCGGAGCATGGGCGTCGATTTTATTGGCAACTGCTTTTGCCCTGTTGTAACTCCCGAAACTGGAATTCATGCCAACCGGCTTCATGATCCTCTGCTCGATAAATTCGGCCCAGCTTAACCCGGAAATTCTGTGGATCACTTCTCCCGCTACAATAAACATGATGTTGTTGTAATCTAATGTTGTTCTGAAAGGATTTTCCGGTTTTAGATATCTTACATTATGCACAATATCATTGACCGTTAGATTTCCTCCTTCAGGAAAGAACATCAAATCTCCCTGCCCTAAACCTAATCCGGCTCTGTGCGTAACCAGGTCTTTAATGGTAACATTTTGGGAAACATACGGATCGTACATCTGGAATTCGGGAATGTATTTTGATACTTTGTCGTCCCAGTTCAATTTTCCTTCATCGACTAAAATCGCTAATGCCGTACAGGTAAAACCTTTAGAGTTGGAGGCAATCCCGACCAATGTGTTGTCGTCCATCGGCTGTTTCGTTGTTAAAGAACGTACACCAAATCCTTTAGAGTAAATTACTTTTCCGTCTTTGATGATCCCGACTGACATTCCCGGAACATCGAATGTTTTCAACGTATTTTGTACCAATTCATCCAGTTTTTTCTCTTCAACCTGTGCATGGGCTAAACCAACCGTCACCAAAAGAAGGAAAATAGAAAGTTTCTGCTTCATTTTTTAAATTTTTTCAAATGTACACAAAAAACGCAGGTTTAAATATTGGTCTAACCATTTCTTGGTAAATCGCAAAGACGCTAAGCTTTAATATGATTAAATTTTTAAGACGCAGGAAAATCAAAGATTTTCAGCAAAGTTTAACGTTGTAATTTTATCGGAGATAAAATCCTTGCGCCTTGATAATATTCTTTATTTTATTTAATTTGCGTCTTTGCGATTGTCAACAGCTATCTTTGCAAAGTATAACGAAATTATTACAGAAAGAACCTTTAAATCATGACAAAAATCCTTCTCCTTTCCGATTCTCATTCATATATCGACGACCGAATTTTAGAATATGCAGGTCAGGCGGATGAAATATGGCACGGCGGTGATTTTGGCAGCATGGAGGTGATTGAGCAGCTTGAAAAAATAAAACCATTAAAAGGCGTTTACGGAAATATCGACAATGCAAAAATAAGATCTGAATTTCCCGAAGTCAATCGTTTCTTTTGTGAAGATGTGGAAGTTCTGATGATTCATATCGGTGGTTATCCCGGAAAATACACTCCATTGGCAAAACAGGAAATTACGGAAAAAGCGCCAAAGCTGTTCATTTCAGGCCATTCTCATATTTTGAAAGTGATGTCTGACCCGAAAAACAATCTGCTCCACCTCAATCCCGGAGCGTGTGGAAAACAGGGATGGCACAAAGTGAGAACGATGATGCGTTTCGTGATTGACGGTTCGGAAATCAGGGATCTGGAAGTTATTGAACTGGGACCGAAGTTTTAAGTTCAGGGTTTAAGGTTTAAAGTTTAGGGTTTAGAGTTTATGAAAATTGGTGATAAAGTTTCGGTGGTAGATGAAGATTTGAGCGGAGTGGTCACTTCGGTCAACGGAAATATTGTCGTTTTTAAAGATGAGTACGGATTTACGCATCAATATCCGAAGGAAAAGCTGGTTCCGAAAAATTCGGATTTATATGAAAATATCAAAATTGTAAAAAAGGCGGAGCCAAAGAAAAATATTTCGAAAAAGCATCAGAAAAATGCTTTGGTCCTGGATCTTCACTTTCATAACCTGGTTAAAAATCCTAATGATTATGACAGTTTTGAAAGGCTTTTCATGCAAAAAGAAAAATTGCTGGAAGTGTTGCAATTTTGCAGAAAAAACCACCTCAAGAGGCTTGAAATTGTTCATGGAATTGGTGACGGCGTCCTTCAGAGAATGGTTTTAGACGTTCTTGAAAGCCAGACCGGACTTGATTTTTACAATAAGGAAATACTTCATCATCAATCGGGTGCTGTAATGGTAGAATTTCACTAAATTTGCAGGAATTGAACTATGAACATACTTAATTTACTTTTCACCAAAGACGGATTGACGTACCAGATTGCCAAAAATAAAAGCATCGTGGAAGAAAAGTCATACTTCAAAGATGAAGAATCTCCGGAGAATCTCATTTCAGATAAGCTGGACGAAGTATTGCTCAAACAGCGAATTGATGAAATTCATGTTATTTCCGCACTTAATCATTTTACGCTGATGCCTGAAGGTTTTTCAGAGCATGAAACCGGATTTGACCTCATTGCTTTTAATGCTCCTGTTAATAAGGAAAATGAAGAGCTGATGCTGTCAATCAACGAGAAATTTAAGGTTCAGTTTTATTACACATTTCCGAAGAATTTTTATAAAAAAATAAAAGACCTCGCTTTGCCTGTAAGTTTTAATTTTTCGGGCGAAAAGTTTTTGAATTCCATTCAGAATAAAAATAATAAGGAAATTCATATCAACCTTTACCATAATCAGTGCGAGTTTTTCGCGATTGATCAGAAGAAAGTTATTTTATACAACAATCTGGATGTGAATTCGGAAGTAGATTTTTTATATTTCATCATGTTTACGCTGAGCAAGATCGGTTTTGGAATCAATGAAACCAATTTCTTTGCATACGGGGAGACTACTGAAAATGAAACCTTTATTTCAGAGCTTCAAAAGTTTGTTAAAAACCTGAAAATCGTTTACGATAATATTCCGAATAAAAATTTTATATTAAATTAGATTATAGAACGATATCAGACATCATTTCCTGATATTTACTTTCAATCTACAACCCAACAATTTATGTACAGAATCATTTCAGGCAAATGGAAAGCCAAGAAGATAGCAGCTCCGAGAAATTTTGACGTAAGGCCTACCACAGACTTTGCCAAAGAAGCGCTTTTCAGTATTTTGGAAAACACGTATGATATGCAGTCGATTTCTGTGCTTGATCTTTTTGCAGGCATCGGTTCCATTACGCTTGAATTTGCTTCGAGAGGCTGTCAGGATATCACTTCCGTAGAAATGAACCCGAAACATACCGCTTTCATTAATGCGACAGCTGGAGAGCTTGATATGGCTTTACAGGTAAATGTTCAGCGTGGAGATGTGTTTGACTGGCTGAAAAAATTCATGAATAAAAAATCATTTGAGATTGTATTTTCCGATGCTCCTTTCGAAATGGAAGAAAAGAAGTACCAGGAAATTATCTCGTTGGTTTTAAATAATAAATACCTGAAAGAAAACGGAATTCTTGTGGTAGAACATCAAAGCAGAATGAAATTCAATCATCCGAATTTAGTGGATACCCGAAAATACGGAAATGTAAGCTTCAGTTTTTTTGAGCCAAATAAAGAAGAAGTAAATGAAATACAAAATCAGGAATAATTTCCTGATTTTTTTGTAATAATTTCAATTTTTTTGCATTTGTATTTATTGTAACTATTTTGGGAGCTTTTTCCCGCTTTCCATTACAATCTTTTTTTGCAAAAAAGGATTTTCATTGCAATCGGGGCTATTATAATTTACTCAGCAGTACAAATACCCTGACTTGTCATGCCGTAGGAATCTCGACCGCAATATTTTATGTTTTTATGCATTGTTTAGATCCTTACAGGATGACAAATTGTATGGTTATACAATTAAAAAAGATAAAGCTATTCCATATGAAACAGCTTTTTGTGTTATAATACTTTTAATTCTAGATCGATGGTTTTGCCAAAAAATTTCTTTGAAATCTTCTCGAAGTTTTTGGTAAGATCCGAAAGATAAAAATGATAATTCGGATTCGGGTTCTGATCATTCAACAGATTGTACTTATCAAGAATGCTTTTCAGGTGGTTGGCCACGATATTCGGAGAATCAATCACACGGACACGGTTCCCGTAATATTGTTTGATCTCATCTATTAGTAAAGGATAATGCGTACATCCTAAAATCAAAGTCTCGATATTTTTCAGCTTGCTGTTGCTGAGGTAATTGTAAATGATAGCATGGGTAATCGGATGATTTTTGAAACCTTCCTCAATGGCAGGAACCAATAATGGTGTCGCCAGTTCATCCACTTTGATCCACTTATTGTGCTTTCTGATGCTTTTTTTATACAATCCTGAATTCACCGTTGCTTTTGTGGCAATTACGCCAACGTTATTGTGAATCTCATACGAAACTTTTTCTGCAACTGGATTGATCACGTCAATGACCGGAACTTTTCCGGCTACCGACTGCATGACATCGTTCAAGGCGTTTGCAGTAGCCGTGTTGCAGGCAATTACAATTGCTTTGCAGTTTTGATCCAGCAAAAAATTAGTAATCTTCGTAGAATATTCAATAATGGCTTCCCTGGATTTTTCACCGTAAGGAAGATGCTTGGTATCTCCGAAATAGATCAGGTCTTCATGGGGAAGAAGCCTTTTGATCTCTTTGGCAACCGTTAAACCGCCCACTCCGCTGTCGAAAATTCCGATAGGCTGCTTTGGTGAAAGATGAGAGTAATCCTGCTTTTTAGTTTTCAAAATTGAGATGAAATTTTATACAAAAATAAGGAATTTGTTGGATGCAGGAAGCTGAATGATGGAAGTTTTCAAAAGTTGTCCTTTCCAATCAGGGCGACAGACCATAAGTCTAAACCATAAATAGATCCGCAGCGATTCCGTCTGCCATAAACCAATGTTTTTCCGGAATTTTCAAATGATTTTCTTTAATGATTAAAATTCCTTCTTCAAGTTTTGATTTGATTTCTTTATGGAAATATTCCAGCATTTCACTGTCGAATTTTTCATTCAGACTAATAAGATCAACTCCCCAGATTGTCCGCAAACCGATCATGATCATTTCGTTAAACTGATCTTTCTGCGAAAGGAATTCTTCTTCCATAGCCAAAAGACCGGAATTTAATTTTTTAATGTATTGCTGATTATTGGCAACATTCCAGCTTCGTCTATCAAAACCATTATAAGAGTGCGCAGACGGACCTATTCCGAGATACTCTTTATATTTCCAGTAAGAAGAGTTGTGCCTGGAGTAAAATCCGGGTTTTGCAAAATTGGAAACTTCGTAATGATCAAAACCGTTATCTTTTAGAAAATCAGATAAATAATAGAATTCCTGATTTTGTTCTTCTTCTTTCGGGCTGTTCACTTTTCCTTTTGAGATCCAGTTTTCCAAAGCCGTTTTTGGTTCTACCGTCAAAGCATAAGAAGAAATGTGCGGAACCTGAAGCGTAATGGTTTTCTTTATATTTTCTTTCCAGATTTCAAGATTGGACGTTGGCGAACCGTAAATAAGATCAATACTGAGATTTTCAAATCCGAAATCCTGGGCTCTTTTAATGGAGTCTTCGGCTTCAGAAGCTGTGTGCGCCCGGTTCATGAGCTTCAAATCTGCTTCAAAAAAGCTTTGGGTACCGATGGACAAACGGTTTATCGGGGAATCCGCCAATCCTTTCAGGAAGTTTTTATCCAAATCATCAGGATTCGCTTCTAAAGTGATTTCAATATCGTTTTTAAAACTAAAATATTTTAAAGATTCATCAATTAAAGATTTTATTTCATCCGGCGAAAGAATGGAAGGTGTTCCACCCCCAAAGTAAAGGGATTGTAAATTTTTATTTTGTAACTCATCCTTGCGAAGAAAGATTTCCTTTTTCATTGAAGCAAGCATCTCATCTTTAAAATTCAAAGATGTTGAAAAATGAAAATTACAATAGCTGCATTTCTGTTTGCAAAAGGGAATGTGAATATAGATCATAAAAAAAGCCCTGAAAATTTCAGAGCTCAAATGTATTTAAATTAAATCAATTAATATCTATAACCTCTGTGGTTAATGAAGTTATCGAAGTTGTATCCAACTCCTAGCATGAAGCTGTTTCCTCCGTATTCCTGGATATCAGATAAACCTAAGTTGTAAGTAGCTCCAATCATGAATTTGTTGAATCTTACTTTTACAACCGGCGCAATCTGCAATTGCTGGCTGTCAAATCTATTTTGAACAGATCTGTAGTTTACTCCGAAAGAGAAAGAGTTGATATCATTAAAGAATGTTGCCATTAAGTTGTAATCAATCGTTCTTGTAGAGTTGGTATTAAGGTTGATTAACGCGGAAGGTGTGAAATAGATATTATCTCCTACGTACCAGTCATATCCTAAATTTAAAAAGAATTTGATTGGAGAAGGCTCACGTCCGTTAACGATCGCTTCGTCATTGGTAAGTGCGATGTCATTTACGGAAACTGCTGCGAAAATATTTCTGTACGTTGCCGCTACCCCAAAGTTGGCATATGCCATAAAAATATTGCTCTCACTACCCTGTAATAAAGGGTCTGAAGCATCCTGAGTATTAATTTTTGAATAATCAAAATTCATATTGTATAAGCTCACGCTTGTACCAAAAGAGAATTGGTCTTTTCTATCTCCTTCGCTGCTAAGAGGAATAAAATATGAAGCACCAGCCGTAATACCTCCTGCGGAAATAGGACCATTACTGTCTCTGAATACAGATAAACCTGCCCCTACTCTATCAAAGATGTTCGCGTTGATCCCCACCGATTGTACGTTTGGAGACTCACTGAACTTCGAAAATTGCTGCTGATAGTTAAGATTAAGCTGCACATAGTCTGTTTTTCCGTATTGTGCTGGGTTGAACAGAAACTCACCATCCAAAAGGTATTGTTGATAGTATGGTAATGTTTCTTGTGCTTTGTATGCATTTGACAAAAGAGCTAAACATACGATAGCATATAGTTTTCTCATAACAAATCTTGATTTCAATTCAACAAATATAAAAAAATTCTCAATATATTTTTAGTTTTCTAAATAATTTCTCCATTTTTTTACAGCATCCGCCATATCTTTCGGCATTGGGCTTTCAAAATATAATTCCTTTTTTGTAGTAGGATGTATAAATCCTAAAGTATGGGCATGGAGCGCATGTCTTGGCAAAATTTCGAATACATTTTTTATAAACTGCTTATACTTAGGAAGATTCACTCCACGGAGAGGTGTATGTCCTTCATATCTTTCGTCATTAAATAAGGTGTGCCCGATGTGTTTGAAGTGTGCTCTGATCTGATGTGTTCTTCCGGTTTCCAATTTGCATTCTACCCATGTCATATATCTGAATCTTTCAAGAACCCTGTAATGCGTTACTGCATGCTTGCCCTGGCTGCCATCTTCATAAGTGTGCATCTGCATCCTATTTTTGGGATGACGGCCGATATGGCCTGTTATGGTGCCTTCATCGTCCTGAACATTTCCCCATACAAAGGCCCAGTACAGTCTTTTTGTTTTTCTATCGAAAAATTGTTTGGCCAAAAAGCTTAGTGCATATTCGTTCTTAGCTATTACTAAAAGCCCGGAGGTATCTTTATCGATCCTGTGAACGAGTCCTACCCTGTCGAGATCAGATTTTTCACCATTCTGTTCAAAATGATAGGCAAGTGCATTTACCAAAGTCCCATCCCAGTTTCCGAATCCTGGATGCACTACCATCCCTGGATCTTTGTCTACCACGATGAGATCATCGTCCTCGTATACAATATTGATCGGAATATTCTGTGGTATAATAACATTTTCCCGTGGAGGATGGGCCAGTAAAACGGAAATCTGATCGCCTGGTTTTACGCGATAGTTCTGTTTTACAGCAACTCCGTTTACAATGACATTGCCGGCTCTGCAGGTCTGGGAAATTTTATTTCTTGAAGAATTTTGTCTGAAGATCAACAAGAATTTATCGATTCTTAGAGGTTCCTGACTTTTGTCTACCGTGATATTAAGGTGTTCATACAACCCTTTATTTTCCTCATCAATATCGATATTGTCAATACTGTTCTGGTCTAATAATTCTTCATCGAAAAAATCTTCGTTATCTTCTGCCATTATTTTATTTTTTACACGAAAGGCTTCAACATAATGAAAGTTGAAGCCTGTATTTTTATGGGAATTAATTATTATTCTACTACTTTTTTAGCTTTGGGCTTTTCTGCGGGTTTCTGCGTAGTTGCGGCAGGTTTATTAGCCGTATTGGCTCCTGTTGTAGTGGGCGCCTGGGTTTTCGGCTTTGATGGATCATTTACCGAGGAAGTAGCAGTTTTCCCTGTAGCTTTCTGAGTATTTGTTTTCTGAACCTCGCTTGAAGGCGTTGGATTCTCTCTCTTTGGTGTCGCAGCAGGTGGAGCCGGAACTTCATTGGTCTGTTCCTGGTACATTGGCATTTCCTGATATTGAATAGGAGGTAAACCTGTATCGACCTTCATTCTGTAGATTGAATTGAGTTCTTCTATTTTTGCTCTCAGTTCAGCCGGAGTTCTCTTACTTGCCCAAAGATCCATCTGCATTCCCTGGTCTCTTACATCCCCTGCAGCAGGATCCTGATAATAAATAATATCAGATTCGTCTTTGCTGCCATCTTCATGTTCTACAAGTCCCACTTCAAACATGCTTCTTGCGATCACGGCTCTTGCTTCTTTTACCGTAAGCCCTACCACATTCGGAATAGAAATATTTCTCAGCGGTCCGGATCCTATAACGACGTCAACCACAGAAAATCTCGGCAATTTTGTTTTTGGTTTTACAGCCGTTCCTTTAAACAATATTCTTAACACCGCATCCTTTTGAATGCTCGGCTCAAAAATAGTATCTCCTACTTTTAATCCCACCTGTTCCAATCTCTGGAAGGCAAGCCCCGAATATTTATTGATCACATCAGGAACTTCCACTCTGGCCCACGTTCTTGGGTTCACTTTCAGTTGGATTGCTCTTCCATCCTTTACACGCGACCCGGGTGCAGGATATACCTGCAACACTTGAAACGGTCTGTATTTAGGATCATATTTAAAACTGTCCACCTCATAATCCAATCCTGAATCATCCAATATTTTGATTGCTTCCTGTACTGATTTATTGACAATATTCGGAACGGGAATTTCCTGTCCATGATTGGTGTGATACTCCAGCCAACGGAACGTAAGCCAAACCAATCCCACGAAAACACCGATGGCAACAACTAAGTTCAGTAAAACTTTCCAATTGAAAAGTGATTTAAGCATACTAAAAATACTATTATTAGACAGCAAATATAATTAATATTTTAGAATGTGCTTCGATTTCCGTTGAGCATTTTCGTTTTCAAAATTTTAGAATTTCCAAAATTGCATGATATAAAATCATTAAATTTGCCCTAATTGATACTTTAAGAATATGAGCAAAAAAAGTGTTGCTGTCGTGATGGGAGGCTATTCTGACGAATATGTTGTATCACTGAAAAGCGGACAATTGATCTATGATTCTCTGGACAGAAATCTCTATGATGTATACAAAGTAGTTATTCTTCGGGATGAATGGTATTTTTTAGATGAAAATAATCAGAAATTTCAGATTAATAAAGGTGATTTTTCTGTAAATACAGATCATAATACACCGCTGAAGTTTGATGTCTGCTTCAATATTATCCATGGAAACCCTGGCGAAAACGGGATTCTTCAGGCATACTGGGATGCTATCGGACAGAAATATACGGGGTGTGATTTTTACCAGAGTGCTCTTACGTTTAATAAAAAAGATACCTTAGCTGTACTTTCCAAATATGGTATTCCTTCCGCTAAAAGTGTTTACCTGAGAATAGGTGAAGAAATTAATGTGGATGAAATTATCGAAAACCTGGGACTACCTGTTTTTGTTAAACCAAATCAATCCGGATCTTCATTGGGAATTTCAAAAGTGAAAGAAAAATCTGAACTCATTGCTGCTACCGAAATTGCCTTTAAAGAAGATGATGAAATTTTAATTGAAAGTTTTCTTAATGGCATGGAAGTTTCTGTGGGTGTCATTGATTATAAAGGAGAAACCATTGTTCTGGGCATCACGGAAATTGTTCCTCAAAATGAATTCTTCGATTATGAAGCAAAATATGAAGGAGCTTCCGAAGAAATTACACCTGCAAGAATTGATGATGAAACGAGAATCCGTGTAGAAGAGATTGCAAAAAGAGCTTATAATTCTCTAGGAATGAGTGGCTTTTCACGAAGTGAGTATATTTTGATGGACGGAATTCCCTATATGCTGGAAATGAATACCAATCCGGGATTTTCTCCTGCAAGTATTCTTCCGCAACAGGCAAAAATCTATGGAATCTCCATTGCAGACCTCTGCGGTAACGAGGTTGAAAAAGCTTTAAATAAAAATTAAAAAGATGGAAGACTGAGGCTGGAAGATGGAAGTTTACAACTACATATTTTTACCTCATCATTCATAATTCATAACTTATAACTTTATACGCATGAAAATTGCTGTATTCCCGGGTTCATTTGATCCCATTACTTTAGGACACTACGATATCATAGAACGGGCAGCGCCGCTTTTTGATAAATTAATCATTGCCATCGGACAGAATTCCCAAAAGAAATATATGTTTCCACTCGAAAAAAGAATGGAGTTCATCCAAAACTCCGTTGCTGAATTTCCAAACGTTGAGGTTGATTATTTCGAAGGCTTAACCGTAGATTATTGTTTCGAAAAAAATGCACAATACATTATCAGGGGATTGAGAAATCCCGCCGATTTTGAATTTGAGAAAGCTATTGCTCATACCAACAGAACTTTAGCCCACAAAAAACTGGAAACCGTATTTTTATTAACCTCATCAGGAAAATCATTCATCAGCAGCAGTATCGTGAGGGAAATTATCAACCATGGTGGGGAATACGAGCTGTTGGTTCCGGATTCGGTGAGAGTAGTGAAAAAATAAAATAATTTGATAAATGATGATTGATGACCGATGCAATATTGGAAAAAATCAATGATCAATCATCTCTTATCATTCATAAATATGCACGAACAGTTTAATTTTGCCATAGAAGTCCTTGGGACGATATCCTTTTCGATGTCAGGAAGTTTTGCGGCGATGCAGAAACGGCTGGATCCGTTCGGGGTACTGATTATTGCATTTGTAACTTCAGTGGGTGGCGGAACGGTAAGAGACTTGCTGCTGGATATTCCGGTATTCTGGATGCATGATCTCATGACTTGTGCTTTAATCATCCTGACCAGCATTTTCACGATGATTTTCAAATCTTTTGAAAAAAATTTCAGGGTAACGTTATTTATTTTCGATAGTTTCGGGCTAGGATTATTTACCATCATCGGTGTTCAGAAAGGGCTTCATGCAGATATTCATCCTTTAATCTGTATCGGATTGGGAACGATTACCGGATGTTTCGGAGGTATTATCCGGGATATCTTACTTAACAGGATTCCTTTAATATTCAGAAAAGAAATTTATGCAACCGCCTGTATTGTAGGAGGTGCAACATTTTTATTGTTAACTAAGTTCACTTCTTTGTCATATACCATCATTCAGATTTTCACTATTCTATTAATTGTTTCCATCAGAACGTTAGCCGTAAAATATCATTGGCAGATCCCTAAATTTTATGGGTATGAGCATAATTCTGAGATGTAAAATTTAAACCATTAAGATATTTTAAGAGGTTAAGAATATTAATCCCTTTTTCAAAGCAAAAGCACCTAAAAAATTAGGTGCTTTGAGTTTTTTTGTTAAGTTCTTTATTAAAAGAATTTTCCTCTGTTTCTCATATTCGGGTTATGCATATGCTTCTGCATAGTTGGCATTTTCAGCTGTTCCTTCATCATTTTGATCTGGTCGGTCATCATTCCGGCGCTGTCCAGTCTTTTTGCTTCTTCCAGCAGTTTTTGTCCTTCCTGTTTTCTCCCTTTGGAAATCGCTGCAGCAGCAAGATTTAAGGTAGCCATAGCTCGGTCATGCTTCATATTAAGACCATATTCCAAAGCTTTTTTCATGAGAGGCTCCACTTTTGTCGGATGATCCTGAGCCTGCGTTAATCCGGTAAGATAATGAAAATAGCCATACTGAGATTTGTGAAGCTGTGCCTGGTAATTTGTGATATTTTTCAGCCACTCTGCCGCTTTTTGCATATTCTGTTTTCTCAGTTGCCAGAAAGCAAGAAGAATATATTCATTTTTAAAGAAAAGCAGAATCGGAATAGCAGATAGAATAACCAAAACAACTCCCCATCCGATATTTCTGTTCATCATCAGATAAACTGCTATTGCAATAATTATCGCAGATATTACGAACTTTATGTATTTATTCATTATTAAATTTTAGAAGTGCAAAGATAGAAAAATTAGATGTTAGAAACTAGAAGTTGGAAACGAGAATTTCCACAACTTCTAACTCTTTGACTATTCACTCTTAATTTTCTCATACGTTTGAAAGCAAAAATCATATTGATTTTTTTCATCTTGTTCATGGAAGATTTCATCTGTCTTTTTCCAAATCTTAGAATCGATCTTCGGAAAGAAGGTATCTGCTTCAAGATCCGCTTTTACTAAAGTTATTTCAAGCTTATCAACCAGATCCATCGTCTGTTCATAAATTTTACCGCCGCCGATGATGAAAATTTCCTCATCTATTTTTTTCGCAAATTTTATGGCTTCTTTTATACTTCCCACAATCAGAATCCCTTCTTCAAACCAGTCATTTTTTCTGGATATAACAATATTTGTACGATTGGGAAGCGGTTTTCCGATACTTTCATAAGTCTTTCTTCCCATAATCACCGGATGCCCGGAAGTAATTTCTTTAAAGTGTTTTAAATCTTTCGGAAGATGCCAAAGTAACTGATTTTCAAAACCAATTTCGTTCTTTTCCCCCATTGCCACGACTATTGTTGTCATTAAAATTATTTTTTACAAAATTAGCACATAATTTGTATATTTGATCAGCACAAAAATTATTTAAAAAAAATTAAACTATGAAAAACAGAGGCTGTCTGAGCGCCGGTACCATCGGTATTGCTCTTCTGATTATCGTTGCGGTTTTATTCTTCTGGGGAAAAAGCGGTTACAATAATTTTGTTACGAAAGAACAGGAAGTAAATACCAAATGGTCTAATATCGAAACGGTTTACCAAAAAAGAGCCAACCTGATTCCTAATCTGGAAAGAACAGTAAAATCGTATTCTAAATTTGAGCAGGAAACACTAACAAAAGTGGTTGAAGCCCGTTCAAAAGCAACGTCTATCAACATTGATCCTACCAATATGACAGAACAGGATCTGGCAAAATTCCAGGCTGCACAGGGTGAATTATCCGGAGCATTAAGCAGATTGATGGCTGTTGTGGAATCGTATCCTAATTTAAAGGCAGACCAGCAATATATTAATTTCCAAAGAGAATATACTGCCATTGAAAACAGTATCCGTACAGAAACTGTATATTACAACCAGGCAGCTCAGCAATATAATACTGCTATCAAAACGTTCCCGAATAATATTCTGGCGAACTTCACCAACTTTAAAGAAAAACCTTATTTCAAAGCTGAAGCGGGCGCTGAAAAAGCTCCTGAAGTATTCTCTGAATAATGACCGGTAATTTTTTAACAAATCAGCAGATAGCTTCCCTCGTGGAAGCTATTCAGTCAGCAGAAGAACATTCTACCGGCGAAATCCGTGTGCACATTGATTCCAACACAGACAATGATAATGCAAAAACAGCGTTTAGAGTCTTTGAAGAATTGTGTATGGCAAAAACCGCTGAAAGAAATGCCGTTCTTTTTCATGTCAATTTTCATCAAAAATACCTTACCATCATTGGTGATACAGGAATTCATGAAAAGGTACACCAATCGTATTGGGATCATCTGCATGATTATATAACTTCTGAATTTGCTAAAGGAAATTATTACAAAGCGCTGAAAAGTGCCATTCTTGAAACAGGTCTTGAACTTAAGAAACATTTTCCTGTAACAGGAGAAAACGCCAACGAACTGCCTAATGAAATTACCTTCTCATAAAATAGTATTTTCATTTTTACTCTTTTGCTTTTACACTGTCGTATCAGCACAATATTCTATTCCGAACAAGCCCGGGGTCTTATATCCTGTTTTCGATGAAGCGAATCTTCTTTCCGAGCAGGAAAAAAATGATCTGAATAAAAAACTGATCGCTTTCTCAGACTCTACTTCCACAGAGATTGAAGTAATCATCATCAAATCTACCAAAGGTGAAGATGTCAATTTCCTGGCGACGCAATTTGGTGAAAAATGGGGAATCGGGCAAAAAGATGTTGACAATGGAGTTGTTTTTTTAATCGCAACCGAAGATCACACCATGTCGATTCAGCAGGGACGTGCTGTTGAACAATATTTAACGGCTTCCGTTGCCGGCCAGATTCTTGATTATATTGTAACTCCGCATTTTAAGCAGGGCAAATGGTTTGAAGGTATTGATCGCGGAACTTCAGCGATCATGGAAGCGGTTCAGGGAAAGTTCAAGCCTTTAAAGAAAAATCAGAAAAATGAAAGCGGAGGTCTTATTAAAATCATCATAATAGCTTTTGTTATCTTTATCATCTTTGCCATCCTGTTCGGAAACAGAGGCGGCGGAAACGATGACGACGACGATGTTATCCTTTCAAGAAGAGGCCGGAGAAATTATTCCGGAGGATTTTTCCCATTCCCGGGCAGCTTTGGAGGAGGCGGATTTGGTGGCGGAAGTTCCGGCGGTGGCGGAGGTTTCGGCGGATTTGGAGGCGGCGGAAGTTTCGGAGGCGGTGGCGCTTCCGGAGGATGGTAATCTATTATTCTTTCATTTACTCTTAATTTTAATATTATAACTATGTCTTTTCATAAGAGATGGGTATACATTTTTATTCAAATCCAATTTCGTAATTATTTTTAATTATTTCTTAATTAAATCCTAATAAACTGTATTAAAAATTAATAATCATGCTCAAAATCTGTTTTTAATTCATTTTTTTTTCATTATATTTACTGAAAACAGGTTTATGAAGAAGACATTGGTAGTTTTTGCGCATCCTTACTTAGAGCACTCAAACTCGAATGCAGAGCTCATCAATTTCTATGTGCGCCACCAGCATTTTACTTTAAGAGACCTTTACGAAGAATATCCTAACTTTCATATTGCCGCATTCAGGGAAAGAAAAAGAATTAAAAATTATGAACGTTTTATCTTTCAGTTTCCCCTGATCTGGTTCGGAATGCCTCCTCTGCTGAAACTTTGGATTGATGAGGTATTTGACCGCGACTGGCTCAAGGAAGGAAACTATAATCCATTAGAAGGTAAAGAAGTGTACATTCTGGTAACTACCGGCGGTAAAGAAAGATCATTCCACAGAAACGGAACCTATAAGTTTACTGTTGAAGAGCTCATTAGCGGACTTATCGTTTCTCTGAGTGTTTTTAATGCCGACATTAAAAATATCAAAATTGTATACGAAGCCAACAAGCTCTCAAAAAAAGAAATCATTTTGCATAAACAGGAATTTTCAGAACTTCTCAATCAATAAATTATGGAAACAAGCTTAGCTATGAATACCCTTTTGTTTCTGGGCGTTGCCATTATTATGGTTCCGTTGGCAAGGAAATTCGGATTAAGCTCCGTAATTGGGTATATTGCAGGGGGAATCATCATCGGTCCTCATGTATTGAAACTTACGGGAAAAGATGTTGATGACATCATGCATGCCAGCGAATTTGGGGTGATCATGCTGCTCTTTTTAGTTGGTCTCGAGCTTGAGCCCAAAAAATTCTGGGAAATGCGGAAGAAAATTATTGGATTAGGTCTTACGCAGATGCTTCTTACGATATCATTGCTTTTCGTTGTTTTCATAATGGTTGGATGGCCTTTAGACAAATCGATTGCTATCGCAATGTGTTTTGCCCTATCATCCACGGCTATTGTTTTACAGACTTTACAGGAAAAAAATAATCTAAAAACACTGGCGGGTGAGGCTTCATTTTCAACACTCTTGTTCCAGGATATTGCGGTAATTCCTATTCTGGCGATACTGCCACTGATTGCACATTACAAAGCAAGACATCAGGACAATGAAATACAGGTATTGATACAGACACTCCCGGAATGGATGCAGTTTGCAACTGTAATTTTAGGTGTTGTGGTATTGATTTTATTGGGAAGATATGTATTTGTTCCTTTTTTAAGGTATGTTTCAAAATCTGGAATGACAGAATTATTAACAGCTTCTTCCTTATTCTTGGTGATCGGAGTTTCAGAGTTGATGGTTGCTATAGGCCTATCTCCCGCTTTGGGAGCTTTTCTGGCAGGGGTTATGCTTGCCAACAGCGAATTCCGTCATGAACTGGAAGCCCATATTGATCCATTTAAAGGGTTGCTGCTTGCTGTTTTTTTCGTAAGCGTAGGTTCAACAATGAATTTTAATGTTATTCAGGATGATCCGCTTTTCATTTTCACTACTGTTTTTGCAGTACTAATTATTAAGTTTATTGTTCTCTTTTTAATTGGTAAATTCTTCAAAATTGATACTCCTCAAAGCCTGTTTTATGCATTTGCGCTTTCGCAGGTGGGAGAATTTGCGTTTGTACTCATCAACTACGCTTCTAATCTTTATCTTTTCGGGCCAGAACTCAATGCACAAATGATGGCCGTTACAGCGATTACGATGTGCATTACTCCCTTTCTTTTGATTATTAATGATAAACTGATCACACCGCGCTTTATTAAAGAGGTACCGGATTCTGATAATGATTTTAATATTTTGGGAAGCAATCATCGTCAGAAGAAAATTATTATTGTAGGATTCGGACATTTTGGAAGTACAGTGGGAAGGCTACTGAAAGCTAATAAAGTTTCCGCAACAATTTTAGACAGAGATTCTGATCGTGTAAAATTATTAAGAAGCTACGGCTTTAAAGTATATTATGGTGATGCTACTAAGATTCCCACTTTACGTGCTGCAGGAATTGAAGATGCGGAAATACTTGTGCTCTGCCTGGATAATCCGGATGATAATAAGTTCATTGCCGAAATAGTCCGTGAAAATTATCCTCATTTGAAAATATTTGTAAGAGCTAAAAACAGGATTGACGCATACGATTTTTTAAATAACGGAATTAATAACATTTACCGTGAAACCCTCGGTACAGCTGTAGATATGGCAGTAGATGTACTTCATGAAACAGGAATGCGGAAATATGCCGCGAGACGTCTCGGACAAAGATTTATGGCCATTGATAAAGAATCCATCAGAAAACTTGCAAAAGCTGAAGAAGATGATGAAATCCATCTTTTTACTACAAAAGAAATCCTCCAGCGAGAGGAGGAATTATTGGCTTATGACAATCTTAATTTTGAAAACAATCAATGGGAAGATTCATCCAATGATGAAGACGAAAATGAAAATAACTAATGAATATTTACGCTTCCACCACTGCTTTCCTGTTTCGTCACATTACTTACATTTCCTTTTTTAGAAACATCTACACTTCCTCCCGACGAAGCTTCGGCGTAAATGGATGATGCTGCACTAATATCGACACTTGCACCGCTTGAGGCTTCTGCCTTCAGATTATCAGCAACAAGATTCTTGGCCGAAATACTGCTGCCTGACGATGAGGAAACTTCTGCATTTTTAGCTTTTCCCGAAATATCAATACTTGCTCCTGAAGAAGCTTCAACATCTAGATCTACCGCCCATATCTTCCCTGAAAAATTGCTGCTGCTTCCAGCAGAAATATCAAAATCATTCGCTTCAAGATTTCCGCTTACAGATCCCGCACTGGAAATATCAATACTTGTTTTGTCCTGAACAAATTTGTCTTTTACAACTACACGGGCCGCAGAATTAGCTTCAATTTTCGTAAAATCTTTAGCATATATTTTTGCGGAGACATTATGATCATTCATTACTCTGATCCCCTTTTTGTAATGGATGTGGAGTTCGACCCCGCTGATATCCACCAACACATCATCAATAATATTTTCCGGAGCGGAAATAACTACCTTTTCCATTTCGGATTTTATAATTTCAGCTTCTATTGCCTGTGAAACTTCAATCTCATCAAAATTACCCGTTACCTGTTTTTCTCTTACAGGCCCGTGATCCGTGCTTACCACTTTATTTACCCAGTCCCCTTCCTTGGTATTGTGATTCCTTTCTTTCCTGCCATCACAGGATGTCAATACTACAAATGCTGAAAAAATAAAAATTTTTGTTGATTTCATATTCAATGGTTTTATGATTATCTTATTTATAAACACCTAATTTATAAAAAATATTACATCTTGGAAACACATTAATAAAGCTTGAATGATATTGCAACACTTTTATAAGACAGGAAAAATTTTTATTACGTAAGATTTAATATCTTTAGGCATTATTAATAAATCGTTTATGAAGAAGATTTCATCAGTATTATTAATTTCTGCATTAGCATTTAATCAATCCTGTACTACAATGAAAAGCACTGAAACCCAAAAAGAAGTCCCTTCACCGGATGCTTCACTCTCGTCAAATCCTTTTATGAAGAAAAGCAAACTTCAGTATGAAGCACCGGAATTTGACAAAATTAAAGATGAGCATTTTAAGCCGGCATTTGATTTTGGACTAAAGCAACATGATGCTGAAATCCTTAAAATCGCCAATAATCCGGAAGCTCCTAATTTTGAAAATACATTAATAGCCTTGGAAAAAAGCGGCGAAGTACTGAAAAGAGCCCTTATCGTTTTCTCTAATCTTACCAGTGCCAATACAAATCCTACATTGCAGGCTCTGGATGAAGAATACGCTCCGATTTTCGCAGCACATTCCGATAAAATGTATCTTAATGAGAATCTTTATAAAAGAATAAAAGCTATATCGGAAAACGGACTTGATTCTGAAAGCAAAAGATTACTACAATATTATAAGCAAAATTTTGAAATTGCCGGAGCCAATCTTTCTGCAGTGGATAAAGAAAAATTAAAGCAAATCAATCAGGAATTGGCTTCTTTATCTACCCAGTATTCCAACAAATTGCTGGAGGCCAGAAAGCAGGGCGGGGTTTTCTTTACAGACGCAAAAGAACTTGACGGACTTTCTGCCGATGAAATAGCAGCAGCAGCTACCGATGCCAAAAACGCCGGAAAAGAAGGTCAGTATCTTCTGACTTTACAAAATACAACGCAACAGCCTCTTCTGCAAAATCTGAAAAACAGAGCAATGAGAGAAAAACTGTTCAAAGCATCATGGACGAGAGCTGAAAAAGGAGATGCCAATGATACCCGTGAAACAATTGAAAAATTGGCTAAATTAAGACTGAAAAAAGCTCAGATTTTAGGAAAAAAAAGCTTCGCAGAATGGAAATTGCAGGATCAGATGGCCAAAACACCTGAAGCTGCCACAAAATTAATGAACCAAATTGCAACACCTGCCGTAGAAACAGCAAGACGTGAAGCTAAAGATATTCAGGATCTTATTGACCAGCAAAATGGAGGTTTCAAAGTTGAGCCGTGGGACTGGAACTTCTACGCAGAGCAGGTACGAAAAGCAAAATTTGACCTGGACGAAAGTGAAATTAAACCATATTTTGAGATCACAACCGTTCTTGAAAAAGGTGTTTTCTTCGCTGCCGAAAAGTTCTACGGACTGACTTTCAAAAAGAGAACAGATCTTCCGGTTTATCATCCTGATGTGGTAACCTATGAAGTCTTTGATCATGACGGTAAATCTATTGCGATCTATTATCTTGATTTTTATACAAGAGACTCCAAAAACGGAGGCGCCTGGATGAGCAACTTTGTTGAACAGTCTTATTTATTGGGCACGAAACCTGTTATTGTAAACTGCTACAATTATCAGAAGCCTGCACCAGGAAAGCCTTCATTAATCAGCTTTGATGATGTTTCAACGATCTTTCATGAATTCGGACATTCTATCCACGGAATGTTTGCCAGCCAGAAATACCCTTCCCTTTCAGGAACAAACGTACCGAGAGATTTTGTAGAATTCCCTTCTCAGATTAATGAACATTGGGCATTAGATCCTGTTGTTTTGAAAAATTACGCCTTACATTATGAAACAAAACAACCGATTCCGCAAACCTTGGTAGATAAAATAAAAAAAGCATCTACATTCAATCAGGGCTACATGACAACAGAATTGGTTTCAGCTGCCGAACTGGATATGGACTGGCATACCGTAACCCATGAAAGCGAGCTGCTTCCTGTTTTAGATTTTGAAAAACAATCATTGACGAAACATGGATTTACTTTATCAACGGTTCCACCGAGATATCACACTCCTTATTTTGCTCATATTTGGGGCGGCGGTTATTCTGCGGGATATTACGCTTACCTTTGGTCTGAAACATTGGATAACGACGCCTGGGAATGGATAAAAAATAATGGCGGACTTACGAGAGAAAATGGTGATCGTTTCAGAAAGTATATTCTGTCTGTAGGAAATTCTGTAGACCTGAATCAGGCATTCAGAAATTTTACAGGCCACGATCCGGATATCAAACCTTTATTGAGAAGCAGAGGATTTATTAAATAAATTTTAAAAGCATTCATTTTTGGATGCTTTTTTGTTTCTAAACACTAACAACAGAAATATTCATCAATAATTTTTTCACTTGCTTATTGTTCAAATTAATAAGATTTTTAAATGTTAATAAAATATAACGAAACATATTAAATCTGTACTTTCTGCGGGAAATTTTCTCTCGCTGATTTTGCAGGTAAAGCAGATTTTTAATAGCGTGAAAAGCTGTCTAAGTTTTGGCTGAAGCCTAGTGAACTGTTTATTTTTTTAGCAGGGCTAAAGCCCGACTCTACTGATATGGGCTTTGTGTAATTTGTGAAAATATTCGTGTAATTTTGTGTTCAGATAAATAAAGAAAATGAATTGTCCCTGCTGTTCCGGAAAAACCTACGAAGAATGTTGTAAGCCGTATCATACAAGAGAAAAATTTGCTCCAACGGCGGAAGCGCTGATGCGTTCGAGATTTTCTGCTTTTGCTATTCCGAATGGGGAATATTTAATGGAAACTACCCTTCCCAGCAAAAGAAAATATCACAATACAAAGGATCTACAGGAATGGGGAGCGCTTAATAAATGGACAAAGCTGGAAATTGTAGCCAGACCTTCTTTAAATAAAGTAGAATTTAAAGCTTTTTATAATGATGAAAATAATGAGCATCAGGTTCATCATGAATTATCAACGTTTAAGATGGTTCAGAATCGTTGGTATTATGTGAGTGGTGAATTTTTAGATTAAAAAGAAAACATCAAATAAAATTTAGATAAGATAATACTTCATATAAAAATAAAAATGTCCGAAAAAAAATCGGACATTTTATATTTTAGTGGGCTTCGTTTCCGTCAACTCCATGAGCGTGACCATGTGCAAGCTCTTCTTCTGTTGCAGGACGTGTGTTTAAAACTTCTACCTGAAAATCTAAAACTTTTCCTGCCATAGGATGATTTAGATCCGCAATTACCATTTCAGGGGTTACATCTACTACAAACGCCTGGAAATTATTTCCCTGGTTATCCGATAATGGTAAGATTGCTCCAACCGGTGGCGTTCCGGACTCCTGGAACATATCGATCGGCAACTGTGCAATGGCATCCGGCTGTCTTTCACCGTAAGCTTCTTCCGGCTGAATTACAAATGATGCTTTATCTCCAGCCTGTAATCCCAAAATATTCTGCTCAAATTTTGGAATCATCATTCCGACACCGTATAAGAACGTAAGTGGGTTTTCTGCTGTGGTCTCTTCTACAAGAGTTTTACTCCCGTCTTCTTCGATGGTGTGAAGTATGTAACTTACAGCTACAACATGATTGTTTTCGATTGTCATATTTTTTCTTTTTTTCGTGAATTTCCACGATTAACGTTACAAATATACTATTTTTGGATTCATTGGGCGAAGAATAACAGGTAAACAAGCATCCTCTGCATTTCACTTCTACCCTCGCGATTCTTTTCTTTTTTTCTCTCTTAATACAAAAAGATACAGGCTTTCTACCTTTGTTCTTGCCCAGGGAGTTTTCCTGAGAAATTTTAGAGATGAGCTAATGCTCGGATTATCCGTAAAACATTTGATGCTGATTTGCTCGCTGAGTTTTTCAAAACCGTTATAATATTCTACCAGTTCTTCAAGAATGGCATCAAGTCTTTTTCCGTGAAGAGGATCTTTAGATTGCTGTTCCATCCTGTAAAAGTAGAAATAAATTGGTATTTTATCACAAGCAATCCTGAAATAAAGATTTCTGTTTTTTTAATCCTAAAGCAAAGCCTAAAAATACTCAACCTCTACTTATAAGTCTTGTCTGTTTGTGGTTTGTCCCTTTTATTTTTAAAGATATCTTCTGTCATGCCTTTAAAATCTTCAGTTTTCATGATCATCAGCTTATTGTTCGGGTTCCAGATGCTGACAAATTTTTTAGAAACAGTTATATAGCTTTCCCAACTAGTAAATTTTTGATATAACATAAGTGTACAGATATCCGTTGGTGTGATTGCCTGCCAGTTTTTAATTACATGGCTATGCATTCCGCTTATCGTATGACCGGTTTTCTCATCACTGATTTTTTGGACGATCATACCATTGTGCAGCTTTTCAACATTTTTCACCTGATCCTTTTTATCGAAAGTGATCAGGTAATCATTTCCGAATATGACAGTATTTCCTGCAGAAGTTGCCGTTAAAACATACACTTTTTTAATTTTATTTCTGATTAGGGGAACAATATTAAGGTTTGTATCTTTGTAGATTTTAAAGATGGTATCATTCTTCAATCTTTTCAAAGCATTTTCCCTTATGGTAAAATATTCTGTTTCATGTTGCGTAAAATTTCTTTCCATCAGATCAATCTTCGCATCTTTTGGGTTGTAATTCGCGGGAAATGAAATAGTGCCAATTACTTTTTGGCTTTTAGAGAAAAAAATACATTTGGGAATACCTTCGTCGAGATATGAAAAATAGCCGCCGATATTTTCTCGATTTTTATAATGCTCAATAAAAATATCAGTGCCGTTCCAGCTGGTCATTTCGCTATGATACAGAGCGATTCCTTCCTCATTAATCTCCTTGGAGAATTTTTCAGGATCTTGTGCCGTCACAGGAAAAGTGAACAATACCGCAAGTACTGTCAGAATTTGATTCATGTTGTTAGTTTTTTCAAAAATAGTGATAATAATGTTGTATACCACAATTCTTACTTTTCATTTATCTTCTTTACATTTACATTATGAAAATTCTGCATACTGCCGACTGGCATTTGGGTAAACGTCTCGACCGCTTTTCAAGGCTGGAAGAGCAGGTTTTGGTAATGGAAGAGCTTATACAGACTGCCGATGAACAACAAGTTGATATTATTCTTATTGCCGGAGATTTGTTTGATAATTTTAATCCGAGCGTTGAAGCTGTTCAGTTATTTTATAAAACATTAAAAAGATTATCGTTAAACGGAAAGCGGCCTGTAATTGCAATTTCGGGAAACCATGATTCTCCGAGCCTTATTGATGCGCCCGATCCTTTGGCCCGTGAATGCGGAATTATCCTCATCGGCCATCCTAAAGCGATGATCACTCCTTTTGAACTGGAATTTTTTAACATTTCAAAATCCGCGGAAGGATTCATTGAACTTACCTTCAAAAATCATGACTTTCCTGTTAGAATTCTTCATACACCGTATGCTAACGAAATGAGGCTGAAACAATATTTCGGTGAGCAAAAAGAAGCAGAACTTAATAAAGTTCTTGCAGAACACTGGCAGAAAAATGCAGATAAGTTCTGTGATGAAAAAGGAGTGAATCTGCTGATGACCCATCTGTACATGAACCAAAAAGGAGCTCCCCTTCTGGACGAACCTGAAGGTGAAAAACCCCTTAAAATAGGAAATGCAGATCTTGTATTTTCAGACATTATTCCGAATCAGATTCAGTATACTGCGCTGGGACATCTTCATCGTTTCCAAAATATCGGAACTGATGAAAGGCCGGTAGTATATTCATCTTCACCACTTTGTTACAGCTTCAGTGAGGCAGGACAGACCAAATATATCTCTATTATTGAAGCAGAACCGGGCAAAACTGTCCGGTTTGAAAAAATACCAATTAAAAACGGTAAATGTCTTGAAAGAAAAAGCTTTGACAATATCAGGAAAACAGTAGAATGGCTCACCGCTAATCAGGATACTTTTGTAGAGCTTACATTGGAAAGTGAAACGTTCCTTACAGCCGACGAAAGAAAAAGGCTATACCAATCCCACAACGGAATTGTACACCTCATTCCTAAAGTTAAAAACCTGGAATTGAGTAAAAGCCATCTTCATGACATTAATCTCAATCAGGATATACAATCTTTGTTCAGAGATTATTTTAAATCTAAAAACGGCGGTCAGGATGCCAATGACGAACTTATCCATTTGTTTAACGAAATTCTTAATCCTTAGTCTATGATTCCGGTTCAGCTTACTTTAGAAGGCATTTATTCTTATCAGGAACGTCAGAAAATAGATTTTGAAAATCTTACAGAGGCCGGACTTTTCGGTATTTTCGGATCTGTAGGTTCCGGGAAATCGTCGATTCTGGAAGCTATTTCTTTTGCGTTGTACGGAGAAACGGAAAGACTTAATGCTCGTGACAGACGAACATACAATATGATGAATCTGAAATCTAACAGATCTTATATTGAGTTTGATTTTATCAATTCTGAAAATAAAAAATACCGTGCAACCCGTGAATTTAAAAGAAATTCTAAAAATTTTGAAGATGTAAAAACACCATCGGTCACGTTTTATGAATGGAAAAATGAAAATTGGATTCCACTCGATCACTCCAACGCAGAGCAGATTGTAGGATTAAGCTATGCTAATTTTAAACGGACTATCATCATTCCACAAGGTCAGTTCAAAGAATTCCTAGAACTGGGAGCTGCTGAGCGAACGAATATGATGAAAGAGATTTTCGGGCTTCAGCGTTTTGATCTTCAAAACAATGTTTCTATTATCAATTCTAAAAATCGTTCAGAACTGGATCAACTGGAAGGACAGCTGAAAGGGTTTGAGGAAGTAAATGAAGAGCAGATCTCATTGAAAAAAGAAAGTTTAAAGCTGGAACAGCAGAAATTTGAAGACATCCTAAAAAGTTTCAGGGAAACGGAAAATCTCTATTCCAAACTGAAAAGCTTAAAAGAGGACTTTGAAACACTGCATGAAAAGAAAGCTCATTTCGAAAAGCTATCCGAACAAAAAGAGAATGTAGATCTTCTTGAAACAAAAACGGAGCTCTACGACCGGCTGTCTAGAATCTTTACACCCCTGTTTTCTGAAAAAACCAAACTGGCAAAAGAGATTGCAGAACAAATCCTGTCCAAAGAACAGCAGCTGGCAATTGTACAGGCTACGGAACATCAGTTTGAAAAGGTAAAGAGCCTCCTTGCAGCACTACAGCCACAATATGACGCTCTGCAGCAATCAAAAATCCAGGAAAATGACCTGAGCCTGATTTTACAGATGATGAAAGTTTCCGGAGAAATAAAAACATTAAAAGAAAGAACGCAAAACGGTTCCCAAAAAGTAAAAGAAGTTGAAGACAGACAGAAGCTGATTCAGCAGAAGATTGAAGAACTTTCTAAAAAATCTGAACAGTTAAAGCCCGGAAAACTGGATCCCGGATTACTCGTGCATGTAGGAAACTGGTTCCTGGAAAGGAAAAAATTAAATGAAAATCTCAGCAGCCAGACCAAAAAAGCTGATACTAAAAAAAACGAGATCATCACCATTCATGAAGAGCTCAAGCTTTTAAAGATCAATCTTGAAACCTTTAGAGATGATTTCAGGATCAAGGCTGAAGATGTGGAAAAACAAAAGAAATTCCTGTCGGAAAAGCGCAATCATCTGGAAGTCCAGCAAAAGCTTTCACATTTTGCCAGCGAACTGCATGACGGAGAGGCCTGTCCGCTTTGCGGCGCTCTGGAACATCCGAATATTGTGGAATATCATGACGTAACTTCGGAACTGCATGAAATTCAGCAGCAAATTGACCACCTGGATCATCAGAAAGAAGACATTCAGAAAAAATTATCCGCCGGGGAGAAAGTTCTTGACCGTAAGAAAATCTTTGAAGAACAACTGAAATATGAAGAAGAGCAGGTAATTCAGATTCAGATTCAGATCGAAAATCATCTTAAAAAATTTATCTGGAAAGAATTTAACATAAATGATGAAGCCGATTTTGAAGAAAAAAGACAACATTCTTTCACCATTGAAAAGCAACTGGAAGAACTGAGTGAGCAGATCGGTCAAGAACAGAAAAATCTCGATAAAGAAAGAAGCCATCTGGACAATTATAACAAGGCACTTGAAAATTTCCGGCTGGATGAAGCCAAAAAAGAAGAGCAGATTAAAACTAATGATGCCAATCTGAAAATTCTGGAATGGAAAAATTATGCTGAAAAAGCTGCTTTGGAAGTGGAAGAAATCTTTAACAAACTCTCACAATCCAACCACGAAACGGAGCAGAACTATAATCAATTAATTAAAGAAGAAAAGGAAATTTCACCGAAACTCGCCGGACAAAAGACTATTGTCAGTCAGCTTGAAAAAAGAATTTCCGAGTTGCAGCAGGAAATCGCAGATAATACCTTATTAATTGAAAAAGCATTAGAAGAACAACAATTTGAGCAGAATAAAGTGCAGGAAATTCTGGCAGAAAAAATTGATGTTCAAGAAGCAAAAAAAATCATCCAGGAATTCAGAATACAGTTTGAAACGTTGAAAAACAGCATCTCTGAACTGGAGCAGAAACTAAAAGATTTTACTTTTGACCATGAAGAATTTTCAACGGTTGAAAGCCGCTTTTCTTCTCTTGAGCTTGACGTAAAAGCAGCCAATGACAGCGTTGTAAAAACCCATGCGGAAATTGAAAGGCTGGAGAAAGAGTTTAAGAAAAAAGAAGATCTTTTAAAGCTTTTGGAACAGCTCCAGAAACGGGCGGAAAATCTCAAAATTATGACGAACCTTTTCAAAGGAGCAGGATTTGTACAATATGTTTCCTCCATTTACCTGCGTCAGCTTTGTGATCATGCAAATGTACGTTTTCACAGGATGACAAGAAATCAGCTGAGTCTTCGGCTTAATGAAAGCAATGAGTTTGAAATCATCGATTACCTCAACGAAGGCCGAAGCAGAAGTGTAAAAACCCTTTCGGGAGGACAGGCCTTCCAGGTTTCACTGAGTCTGGCTTTAGCTTTGGCAGAAAGTGTTCAGAGCAATGCAAAAGCGGAAAAAAACTTCTTCTTTATCGATGAAGGATTCGGAACACAGGATCTGGAATCGGTAAATATCGTTTTTGAAACACTTGTCAATCTTCAGAAAGAAAACAGGATTGTAGGCATCATTTCCCACGTAGAAGAACTGAAGGAAAAAATTCCCGTATCGCTTAACATCATCAAGGATGAAGAAAAAGGAAGCCAAATTGAAATCGTATAACGCTAATTAAATATTGTTGAATTATATCACATCATGGAAAATCTACCTATTATTTTAAAACCAGGAAAAATAAAAAGCAGTATTTTATTGATAATCAGCATCGGATTTGTTGCTTTAGGAATTTCTCTTCTGGATCGAAATATGCTTATTGCAATTCTGAATATTGTTTTTTTCGGTCTTTGTTTTATCGTTTTTCTCCTCAACCTGATACCCGGTTCCTCTTATCTCAAAATTGATGAAAGGGGAATTGAGATGAAAAACCTTTTCAGGACAACCTTTATTCCGTGGCAGGCGGTGAATTCTTTCGGAACCAAATGGGTCGCTTTCAATAAACTGGTAGTTTTTGACCTGAATAAAAATCTCGCCGGAGAAAAGCTGAAACGTCGACAAGGTGGTTTTCCCGACACCTATGGAATGTCCGCAAAAGCGCTTGCAGAACTTTTGAATGAATACAAAGCGAAGTTTGATCCTTCCGTTTAAAATAAATTCCGCTGAAAATAACTTCAGCGGAATTTTTTTATTTTACCTGTGGCCCTACTTTTTCTCCGAATAATTCGATGGATTTTCTCATGATGTCATCTTCCGGAGCACCAACATCCATATGTCCGATAAATCTTGTAATCCCGAAAATCTCTTTCATGTACGTAATTTTGTCGGCAACTTCATTGGTGTTTCCGATGAACAATGCACCGTCTTTGCTTCTTCCTCCTTCATACTGCATTTTGCTGTAGGGAGCCCAACCTCTCGCAGAACCGATTCTATCCATCTGTGACTTATAATTGTGGAAATAGCCGTCTATTACTTCCTGGTCTTCACTTACAAAAGTATGTGAGTGTATAGCAATCTGCATTTCAGATTCCGGATGTCCGGCTTTCAGATATTCCTGCTTGTAGAAATCGATCAGATTTTTAAACTGTATCGGCATTCCGCCAATGATCGCAACGACTAGGGGCATTCCCAATTTTGCAGCACTCAAAACAGACTGCGGTGTTCCGCCCACCGCTCTCCAAATTGGCAGTTTTCCTCCATTTTTAGCTCTTGGATAAACGGTCTGATTCTTCATTGGCGCACGAAGTTTTCCCGACCATGAAACATTTTCTTCCGAATTGATCTTTAAAAGTAACTCCAGTTTTTCATCGAAAAGTTCTTCGTAATCATTTAAAGAATATCCGTACAGTGGGAAAGATTCTATGAAACTTCCTCTGCCCACGAAAATTTCTGCACGCCCGTCTGAAATCAGATCTATTGTTGCAAAATCTTCATATACTTTTACGGGTTCGGAAGAGCTGAGAACCGTTACCCCGCTTGCAAGCTTTATATTTTTGGTAACACTTGCCGCAGCGGCCAGAACGATTTCCGGAGATGAAACCGCATAATCGGGACGGTGATGTTCTCCCATGGCAAAAACATCAATTCCCACTTCGTCCATAAGTTTTACCTGATCAATTATTTCACGGATTTTAATTCCTGCATCTATATATTTTCCGGTTGACTGATCTATTGAAAGATCGCCAAACATTCCGATACCTAATTCCATATTGTTGATTTTATAGATACAAAGGTACTTTATCCAAAAAACAGACACATTGATCTTTGATAAGAAACGAATTGCTGAATCTAAACCTTGCTTTTAAGCTTCAGAAACTGCTTTTCAAAAAGATGATAGGATAATATAGAAAAGAATACCGATGAAATGAAAGACACAAGAACAATCACGATCCAATTCCATTCAAAACGGTTTCCTATTTTCACAAAAAGCATGATGAAAATTGGATGAAGCAAATAAAGTCCATAGGTGTATTTTCCCAGTTTCGCAAGAATACTTTTATCGGAAATTTTAAAAACATTCTTGGTTCCCAGCGTAGATAATATTAATCCCGAAAATAAAACACTTAACAGAAATGTGGTGATTTTAGGATCAGAGATAATTCGGGTATTGGCCATCAGAACAATTATTGCCAGTACGGACAACGCATACATGTATTTGTAAACTGCAGGAATATCTTCCAGTTTTTTAATTATATCTTTTCTGAAAACAAAAATATAAGCCGGAATTCCACCAAACGCAAAATAATGAATATTGGTAAAAAGATCCAGTGTAATGATCCCGTAATGTTGATACACCGCCTGCATCACAAATGAAAAAATGATACATCCTAAGAGCAGTTTTGGAATATTTTTTAAAGACATCCAGTAGAAAGCCAGCCCCCAGAAGATATAAAAATGTTCTTCAATACAAAGTGACCAGATGACGTTCAAAGGCGAAACATTGGGAAATCTCCCCGTCCACATCTGCATATAATTTTCCAGAAAGGTAAATGTCAAAAACCAATTGGGTTCATATCCTTCATTGGAATAGGAAATATGAAAAAAATCAAGGACAAAAGGTGTAAACATGGCAAATATGACCATGGCATAATACAAAGGCCAGATTCTTAATATTCTTCTGACAAAAAACTTTTTCAGGTCAATTTTTCCGTGGGCATTTATTTTCTCAACGATCAAAATATAGGTAATTAAAAAACCGCTCAATACAAAGAAGAAAGAAACACCAATCCCGCCTTCTTTAGCAAAATAGTGAAGAAAACTGCCTTTCGAAACCGGCGAATGGTGCAGAAAAACCAATAAAAAAGACAGAAACCTCAACGAATCAAACGTATGAAAGTGTACTCTGTCTTTTTTTACAAAATTCATTATGAAGCAGGAATTATTTTTTCAGATATAAATCGAAATAATCTGTTACTTTCTGCATAAGATGAACTCTGTCTTTTCCAATCACATTGTGCGGATGTCCCGGATATACAAAATAATCCACCTGTACCCCATTATCAACAGCAGATTTAATAAATTTAACCGAATGCTGCCACACCACCACATCATCCTGCGCTCCGTGGATCATTAGGAGCTTTCCTTTCAGGTTCTGAACTTTATCCAAAAGATTGGATTTTGCATAACCCTGCGGATTTTCCTGCGGCGTATCCATATATCTTTCCCCATACATGATCTCATACATGCTCCAGTCGATTACCGGACCGCCTGCAACGCCCACTTTAAATACTTCAGGATGACGAAGCATAAAGCTGGTTGTCATAAATCCTCCGAAGCTCCATCCGTGAATTCCCATTCTTTCAGAATCAACATAAGGCAATGATTTCAGGTAATCAACCCCTTTCATCTGGTCATTCATCTCGGTAGTTCCCAGGTTTCTGAAAACAGCCTGCTCAAATTTCATTCCTCTGTTTGCAGAACCTCTTCCATCCATTGTAAAGATGATGTATCCTTTCTGCGCCATATATTCATACCAGAGATTTCCTGAAGCAGGAAATGAATTAGTTATCAACTGTAAATGCGGGCCATTGTATAAATACACAATAACCGGATATTTTTTAGAGGCATCAAAATTGGTCGGAAGGATGATCTTTCCGTATAAAGGTGTACCGTCATCAGCTTTTAACGTTACATTCTTAATTTCCGGTCGCTGGTAATTTTTCAGCGGATTTTCAGCTGTTAAAATCGTATTTGATTTCAGATTGTTGGTGTTGATGATATTTGCTACCCTCGGAGTAACCGCATTGCTGTACAGATCATACAAATGGTTTCCGTCACTGCTTAAAATTCCTGTATGAACTCCTTCTGCATTATCCAATCGTTGCATTTTGAAATTGATCCAGTTGATTCTGTACAGATGTTTCTCCAATGGAGTTTCTTTGGTGGAAGCAAAATAAATTTCTTTTTTCTTTTCATTAAAACCTAAAACATCGGTAACGAGCCAGTCACCTTTGGTAATCTGTGCAACAAGACCTTTTTCAAGGCTGTAATGAAACAAATGGTTGTATCCTGTTCTCTGGCTCTGCCAGATAAAATCCGTGTTGGAATTCGGGAAGAAGATAAGCGGATGTTGCGGTTCTACGTATTTATCGCTGGTTTCTTCAAATAGCGTTTTCACAAAATTTCCCGTTGCAGCATCGTACTGATTCATCTTAAGGTGATTCTGCCCTCTGTTCAATACCCCAACAAATATATATTTTGAATCCGGACTCCAGGTAACTGCTGTTAAATACTGGTCTTTTTCTCCTTCAATTTTTAAAAATGTGGTTGACTGATTTTTAATATTAAATACGCCCAATGTAACCTCATGGGAAGTCTGTCCTGCCATTGGGTATTTGATATTGTGATTCACTGCGGGTGTTACAGACCAGTCGATGATCGGGTAATCTGCAACCATGGTCTGATCCATTCGGTAGAAAGCTACGCTTTCGGAATTCGGTGCCGGGAAAATTCCTGTATCAATTCCGAACTCATTACGGTGAACATTGGATGCTCCGTTCAGAATATTTTCATCCGTATCATTTGTTACAGCGATTGTCTTACCATTTTTATTAACAAATAAATTGTTCTTTACCGTAAAAGCGAAAGTCTGATTATCTCCAAAGATCTTAAAATCAGAAGCATTCTGGTCCATTGTGATCTGATCTTTTATTTTCCATTCGCTCCCGGATTTTTCAATCCACGTCATCTTTCCGGCAGTATTGAAGTAACCTTTGGAATTGCTGATAAACTTGATTTGCGGAACCGCTTTTAATTTGTTTTCGGTAAGATTTCTGTTGAGCTGTGTTAAAGAAACCAGTGTATCCTGTTTATTTGTTTTCAGATCGGTAATCAAATAACCGCCTTTCACAGCCTGAATGTATGATTTTCCATCTCCGGACCATGAAAACTGGGAAATATTTTTCACTGCTAGATTACTTCTCATCCCATTAACAGCCTCTGCCATCGTAAATTTCTGGGTCTGGGCAAATATAGAATTGCCCACAAACAGCATCAGTAAAGAAAATTTATATAATTTCATTTGGTAAAAATTGAATCCTCCAAAAATAAGAAATAATTGTGAGCCGTTAAGAAAATGTTAAAATAAAACACTACTTGAGGAATTGTGGTATTTATGGCTAAATATTCCTTACCTTCTTGTTATTGAAATTGTGAAAATAAGTGAAAAATTTTAATTAAAACCTAAACAAAATCATTTCTTATCCTACGTCAATGAAATGAACCTGTATTCTGATCTAAATTTGCATCATTAATAACAATCAAAATTACAAAAACAATGGCAACAAAATGGACATTAGACCCTGCGCATAGTGAACTTACTTTCAAAGTAAAGCACATGATGATTTCTAACATTAAAGGAAACTTCACCGATTTTACTGCAGAAATTGATGCTGAAGATGATAGTTTCGCCAATGCTAAAACGACTGCAACCATTCAGACCGCTTCTATTTCTACTCATAACACAGACAGAGATAACCACCTGAGATCTGCAGAGTTCTTTAATGCAGAAGCAAATCCTACGATTACTTTTGAATCTTCAGCCCTGAACAACGAAGTAACAGGAAATCTTACTATCAACGGAATTACAAAGCCTGTAACATTAGACGTTGATTTCAACGGAATTAACGTAGATCCTTGGGGAAATACGAAAGCAGGTTTTTCTTTTGAAGGAAAAATCAACAGAAAAGATTTCGGACTGAACTGGAACGCTGCTCTTGAAGCAGGAGGCGTAATGGTAAGTGAAGAAGTTAAAATCGCCGGTGAACTACAGTTTGTAAAACAGGCATAATTCATTAACGTAGTATCGAGGAGTCCCGAAGGGACGACCTACAACAGAATCGGATGCTAATCCGGTTAAAAATACATGAGTCCCGAAGGGACGATATAAACCAAAACAGGATGCAATCCTGTTGAAATAACAATTAAACATAAAAGGTTCAGGGATCAAAGCCTTGAGCCTTTTTTAACGAATATGAGATAAAAAAAATGAACCTCAATGATTTACAAAATATAAGCGATCTTTTCAGCAATACCGCAAAAATGCCGGTGTTGTTTCTGGGACATGGCTCTCCAATGAATGCCATTGAAGAGAACCAATTTGTACAGGGATTCCGAAAGGCTGCTTCCGAGATTCCAAAGCCCAATGCTATTTTATGTATTTCGGCACACTGGTTTACAAACGGAACTAAAGTAACCGCCATGTCCATGCCGAGAACGATTCATGATTTCGGTGGTTTTCCACAGGCTTTATTTGATGTACAATATCCTGCTCCGGGATCTCCGGAACTCGCCAGAGAAACAGCTGAATTGTTGAAACCTGTGTTTGTAGAAGAAGACCACAGCTGGGGACTGGATCATGGTGCCTGGTCCGTTATTAGACATATGTATCCTGAAGCGGATATTCCGGTAATTCAGATGAGCATTGATTATTCAAAACCTCCGCAATATCATTTTGATTTAGCCCAAAAACTGAACAAACTTCGTGAAAAAGGAATTCTGATTATCGGCAGTGGAAATATTATTCACAATTTAAGGCTTATTGACTGGAGAAATATCAATACGGTCGGAGCTGGATGGGACTGGGCCGTTGAAGCTCGCGAAAAAACAAACAACTGGCTTTTGGACGGAAATTTTAAGAACCTTATTGAATATCATAACCAAGGTATTTCATTACAGTATGCTGTTCCGACTCCTGATCATTATCTTCCTTTAATTTATACATTGGGATTGAAAACCACATCTGATGAGCTGTCATTATTCAATGATGAATTGATCGGCGGTTCGCTCAGTATGACAAGCGTAAGAATTGGATAAGGGTAATAAAAAAAATCGAGGGATAAAATCCCCCGATCTTAGAATATGCATAAAGTTGTTTAGATTCTTGTAATACCAACAACATGTGGCTGACCGTTAATCGGCTGGTAGATTTCCACAATTGCCTGCCAAACAACATCTGCAGGTGGCATTGAAGCGTCGCATTTGAAACGGTAATTGGTGCCATTTACCACTTGTGTAGATACTTCGTAAGGTTGATATTTTACTCCTACGAATCCCTGCATAGCTTCGTCAAATACTTTTTGATCTTCCGGAGTAAGAGGGTGAAATGCTGTCCAGCCTCCTACTAATGTTTCTTGTTGTTCTGTCATGATTAATATTTTTGTTTTCCTACTCTTATGGCCTTTCGGATACGCCCCGTTTGAATGGTTTCTGGCTCCATAGTTTTAGTTTTTAAATTCTTCGAGTACATCAGGAATTGTAAAATTATCAAATGTAAAGGACGAAATATTTTGTTGTGATCACATGACAAAGCTACTTCAGAAAACAGATACATAATAGAGTAGATATACTCAATTTTGCATTACGTATAATTACCTAATAATCAATTATGAAATCAAAAAAGACAGCAATAATAATCGCTGTCTCTATATTAATTGATCAAAATTGAATTATTGAACTGCCTGCAGAACATTAATATTACCATATCCGTAATCAGAATTCGGACTAGGATAATAGGTTGCGGACTGACGCATCTTATTAAGCACCTGATCTCTTGTCCACGAAGGATTTTTAGACCAGACCAAAGCCGCAATTCCTGCGGTAGAAGCAGTGGCTACGGAAGATCCGCCTACATAATCGGTTTGGCCGTTATAATAACTCAAAACCGGAATATTGTTTCCTGAAGCTCTTTCCATCTGATAGGTAAAGTCGATCTCGGAACCAGAGTGGCAAACATCACATTTCTGGTTGGATGTATTTTCTTTTACCCCTGTCACCGCTTGTGTTTCAGACATCCACGCCGGGAAAATTACGCCGACGAAATTTGTAAAGCTTGTTGAAGTTCCGCCTGCGCAGAAGATTAATTTCCCTTTTGAATAGGCATATTTTACACTGTCTTCAATTTTACCGACTGAAAAAATATGGCCCATCGACATGGATATAATTTTCACATTGTTATTATTTCCTAATTCCGTGAAGGCAATTTTTACTCCATTCTGCTCATGATAACCATCCAGAACAACATTAGAAGCCGCTCTGTACGTTACCAGATTAGCATTATAGGCAACTCCAACTGGTTGTCCCATGTTATTTCGTGGTGCTGCCATTGCAGAAGCCATGCTTGTTCCATGTCCGCATTTATCTGCCGAACCGTCATAACCACTACTCCACGGCCATACAGAATCTACATACACTCCATTTTTACTGATGCTTCTGCCCGAAGATAATCCGTTGTTGAAGCTTGAGCCTAAAAGTGACTGCTCAGAAGAAACACCACTGTCGATCACACCAATGGTAACTCCTGCACCGGTACTGTAACTCCAGGCATTAATAATATTATGTTTTGAAAAAGACCAGGGAGCCTTTGCATTAGGTGTTACGGTTGTATAATCTGATGTGCTCAAGGCAGTTGATTCAAATCCGCATCCTGATGATGAGCTGCTGGACTTGGCGGTGCCGTTCAGTTTTCTTTCATTTTCAAAATAGCGGTAATCTGCTGGCTCTACATACCGGATATTCTTCATTTTTCGCAGAGCAATAACCGTCTCCTGCTTTTCTATTACAACATCCATCTGATTAAGGTATGGATCGGAAGACAGCACCATCCTGTCGCTTTTTCCTTCATACTGTTCAATGACTTTTAGAATTTCGGCTTCAATCGACTTACTGTCGGGTGTAAGGCTTCTGTCGAAAGAAGAGCCAAATCCTATCGATGTAATTTTATTTCCCTGAAAAATGGCACTCCACACAAAATGATCGGAAGATTCTTTCCAGGAAAACCTGCCTTTGGTTCTGATCGTTTCATTAATTTTCTCATTGATCTGTTTTGCAGAAAGCGGATCTTGCTGAGTAATTTCTATATCTGCCGTTGTATTCTGCAGATCATCTCTGTTACATGCCGTAAAAACGAAAAACAGCATGAGTACTAAAAATACATGTTTCTTCATATAAAATAATATTTGATTGGTAAACCAAGATATCACTTTACATTGAATTACAGAACCTTAAAGGTAAAATTTTCGCTTAATTTTATTATGCCGAAAATAATAGTAATGAAAAATTACAGGGCTTTCTCATAGCAGACACTCTTTTCAATCCCGATATATTGCCCATAATTGGGAATTCTTACGTATCCGCTTTTCTCATAAACTGAAAGCGCCTCGTTCTGTTCCAGTGAGGTTTCCAGAACCGCTTTTTTATAATTGAGTTCTTTCGCCCATTCTTCAAGTTCTTTTACAATGGCAGTTGCCAGACCTCTTTTCCTGAAATCCGGATGGGTGTACATTCTTTTGATTTCAATCGTATCATCTTCAAATTTTTTGAAAGCACCACAAGCAGCGGGAGTTTCGTTAACATACACAACGATACAGTTTTTAATCATGTCAATATTATTAAACTGACTATAAAATTCGTGATCTTCACCATTCCGGATCGCCAGATCGGCATCTAAAAGTTGTACTAAATCCCGAAAATCTTCGTTGGAAGAATCTGTTCTCTGAATTTTCATAATTAAATTCTATTGGATTAAAAACCAAAAGCTCCACATGAAGGAGCTATTGTATAAAATTATTATAAGCGAAATGTTTTTATTATTCTAATTTACTACAAATTTCCTTTCATTAATCAATTCTGCGATAGCAAGCATATCTTCACCAATTAACCGGTCATCTTCCAATTTCGTAACTTTTGATCGTAAAATTGCAAAATTTTCTTCAATAATTTTAGAACATTTTGCAGGTCTCCTGAATTCTAATCCCTGTGCGGCAAACATCAATTCAACCGCTAAAATATTTACAAGATTTCCCAGAACCTGATTGAATTTTCTTCCCGAAATACTTCCCATGGAAACATGGTCTTCCTGACCGAGACTTGTAGGAATAGAATCCGCAGAGGCCGGAAAACACAATGTTTTATTCTCCGTAACCAATGCCGCTGAGGTATATTGTGGAATCATAAATCCTGAATTCAGTCCTGAGCTTTCCGTTAATAATCTTGGTAAACCGTATTTTCCCTCTAATAATAAATAACTTCTTCTGTCGGAAATATTGCCCAATTCAGCCGCCGCCAACGTTGCGTAATCCAATGGTAACGCCATTAGCTGACCGTGAAAATTTCCTCCCGAGATCGATTCTTCAGCGCTTAAAACAATCGGGTTATCCGTTACCGAATTCAGTTCCGTTTCTGCCATCATTTTAAGATGTTCGAAAGCATTTCTGCTTGCTCCGTGAACCTGTGGAACACATCGCATGGAATACGGATCCTGAACACGCTCGCAGTCTTCGTGAGCCTGCAGGTTTTCTGAACCTTTTAAAAACTTCAGCATTCTTGCGGCTACTTTTTTACTGCCTTCAAAAGGCCTGATCTCATGAAGCTCTTTCTTGAAAGGACTTGCAGAACCTCTGTACGCTTCAAGACTCATTGCTGCCGTCATATCCGCAAGATCCAGTAAATATTCGAATTTTTCCAGTCCTTTGATCGCGTGGGCTAAGATGAACTGGGTTCCGTTAATCAGCCCCAATCCTTCTTTTGGTCCGAGTGATAATGGAAGAAGATCGTTTTTCTCCAAAACTTCTGCTGTAGGGAAGATTTCATTTCCTACCCATACTTTTCCCAGGCCCAGAAGCGGCAATACCAGATGTGCCAACGGCGCAAGATCGCCGGATGCGCCGACAGATCCCTGTTCCGGGACGACCGGGATGATATCTTTTTCCAGCATCAGGATCATTCTCTCGATCACTTCCAGGGAAACTCCCGAAAACCCTTTAGACAATGCATGCACTTTTGCAATCATCATGATTTTTGAAAGTTCTTTATCAATAGGTTTCCCCACACCTACCGCATGGGAAATAATAAGATTGTATTGTAAAAGCGCCGTTTCATCTGCGGAAATTTTTGTATCGCAAAGAGGCCCGAAACCTGTGTTGATTCCATAAACACAACGGTCTGATTCTACAATTTTCTGAACATTTTTTTGTGATTTTAAAATCTGCTCTTTGGCCGTTTTATTCAGTTTAGCTTTATTGGGAGTTTTACAGATCTCCAAAACATCGTGGAAACTCAAAACATCTACACCGTATATCATTCTCTAAATTTTGTTCTAAAATTACACATTTAACCATAATTAAGAAAGCTAATTTTCTATGATGAAAATTTTCTGGAAATGAGCAGATTAATTTCCTATTTTTACCGGCGAAATAAAAAAATTAATATCCTTATGAAAATTAAAACATTACTGTTTGCAATGGTTCTTGCCAGTACTGCATCTTTCGCTCAAAAAGTGAAATATTCCAAAGAAGAAATTAAAAAGATGGAACAATACCTTTTCAATGAAGGTTTTAACATGCCATCGCCAAAGAAAACCTCAACTGTTATTTTAAAAGACGGGAGCGTTCACAAAGGCTTTTGTAGTAAAACGGATTCCAAAAAAGGACAGATTTTCGAAGTTTCTTTAAAAGACAGCATCACAAAAAAGACTGAAACTTTTGATGCCGATCATATCGCGGAAATGTACATCTACCCAAGCAATGCAGAGAAAATCGCAAAGGTTACCAAATACATGGGAAACATTAGAAATTACAGCACCCGAAAGCTAACCAAGACCACAAACAGCGACAGAATATATTTCGTGAACCAAACGGTTTCGTTAAAAAACAAAAAAGACGATAAAGAATTCCTGATGCAGGTAATCAATCCGGGATTTGATGATATTATCTCTGTTTACCACGATCCGAGAGCGAAAGAAACAGGAGGTGTTTCATTGGGTTACGGGCCTCAGCTGGGAGGTGGTGTTATCAAATCTTTTTATGTAAAAAAAGGCGATAAAGTCTTATGGTTGCATAAAGATGATTTTGAAGACAACTATGATTTCCTTTTCGGGGACAATTCGGAATTCATGAAAAAATATCCTAAAAATTCTGTTGAATGGGATTATTTCAGCTTCCTTGTCAATGAATATACTGCAATGAGCAACGGATAAATATCGCAATATTGATATTGAAAAAAGTTATCACAGATAGTAAAAAAACCTCCTTTAATCTGATCAGATTAAAGGAGTTTTTGTTTTTAGGTCTATTATAAAAAAAGATTATTTTTTTATGATCTTGAAAGATTGATCTGCTTGTTTATTTTTAGCTCTAAGAATGTAAGTTCCTTCACTTAGGTTTGTGAGGTCAACAACATTGCTATTTTTAACTTTTATAATTTCTTTGCCTGTAACATCATATAGAACCAGGGTATCCATTTTTTCAGAAATCTTTATAAAATCAGTGGCAGGATTAGGATAAGCATATATTTTATTTCCCACTTCATTTGCTTCATTTACAGATAGTATAGGAACGGGTGGAACCGGCAAACTGGAAATAAATACATTTGGATTATTGGACCAGCTAGGTGCATTGAATTCTGTCAGAAAAAGAATAACCTTATTATTATTGGTAATTGAAAAATTATAATTTTCTAAACCAACTTGCTGTGTTTTAATGGTTGAAGACACATCCTGAGTTGTGGCTAAAGGATCAACAAATATCATCCTATAATAGTAAGCTCCTGTTGATGGTGGCACATTTAAATTATAAAGGGATGCCGCCAATACAAAACGACCTGTATCAGTTTTTTTCAGATCATGTAATCTAGCACCATATGTCAACGGAGAATTATTAATTATATTTCCAGAGTTATCCAGTTTAATCATCCAGGTGTAGCCAACAAAATAAGTATTTAATTCTTCTATTCCGAAAAATACAATATTGCCATCACTTGCCCTATCTATAAAAACGACTTGGTTATCTCCAGGAGTTGCTTGTTTAATATAGTTTGTTCTCCACATCATATTTCCTGTAGCGGAAATTTTATAAAACAGCGCTTTAAAAACATTGTAATCATAGTTATTATAGGTATATACTGATTTTTCTTTGCCACCAATGATATACTCATTATTTAGCAAGTACACCTCATTTGCAAAGTTAGGCTGTTGGATGTCAGCTGATTCAATTTTTGCATTAAGCTGCAAATTTCCATTAGTATCGAATCTCAACAGGAAACCTTTATTGATATTCGGTGCCGCATTAGCGGAGAAATCTCCATCTCCTGATAAAGAATTAACTAATACAAGAAACTCATTATTATCTATTTTTTTTAGTTTGGAGATATCATCATCCAAAGAACCCTGCAGCCTTTTTTTCCAGAGTATATTACCGGATTCATCTAATTTAATGATCCACACATCTTTAGAAACGGCACCCGCATGAGCAAAATCAAAATCGGAAGAATTGGTGACAAGAGATATGATATATCCGTTTAAAGTAGATATTACCATTGCTTTTTCTTCATTTCCGGAGCCTGCAATAGGAACATTCCATGTTATATTTCCATCTGCATCAAACTTTGTTACCCATAAATCATTATTTCCTTTATTGGAGCTAAAAGTATTTGAATTAGATTTCGATTTAGAAACCAACACAACACCATTGTCATTTGAATTTATAATATTTAATGGTATATCATCGTTATTTCCGCCATAGACTTTCTTCCACAGATAATTACCGTTCGCATCAATTTTGGCTAAGAAAGCATCATTTAAACCGTAATTTACAGCTATATCTCCGTTATTGCTTAAGGTATATCCTGTAAAAATATAATTCCCATCGGGTGTTTGAATATGATTAACGTGATTATCTTGATTTGTCCCTCCAAAACTTTTCTGCCATTCAAAAGTCTGAGATTTAAAAAACGAGAATGTTGTAATAATCAGTAATAAGGAAAAAATTTTCATGATATTATTTTTTACAAAAATAGGATTTTATATTATTAACAAAATAATTTAAATTATTTTTGTTATATGAATCCCTCTCTAGAATTACAGCTGAAAACTTTACCATCTGAACCCGGCGTTTATCGTTATTATGATAAAAACGATCAGCTGCTGTATGTAGGTAAAGCAAAAAATCTGAAGAAAAGAGTACTTTCTTATTTTAACAAAACCCTTTCCGGTTACCGGACAAGAATCATGGTCGGAAAGATCAACCGTCTGGAAACCACGATTGTCAACAGCGAATATGATGCGCTTTTATTAGAAAATAATCTTATCAAAGAACATCAGCCGTTTTATAATGTCATGCTGAAGGATGACAAAACCTATCCGTGGATTTGTATTAAAAATGAAGATTTCCCGAGAATCTTTTTAACGAGAACCAAAATTAAAGACGGTTCCGAATATTATGGGCCTTATGCCAAAGTTCGTCCCGCAAAGATTTTACTGGACACCATCAAACATATTTACAAACTGAGAACCTGTAACCTTAATCTGGCTCCCGCGAAGATTGAGGAAGGAAAATACAAAGTCTGCCTGGAATATCATATTAAAAACTGCGAAGGTCCGTGTGAAGGACTGGAAAGCAAAGAAGATTATGATGAGAAGATCGACGCCATCCGTGGGATCATTAAAGGAGATTTCCGCAAGGCAAAAGAATATCTGATGAACCAGATGATGAAATATGCTACCAATCTGCAATTTGAAAATGCACAGATTATTAAAGAAAGACTTGATGCTCTTGAAGATTATCAGGCTAAAAATACAGTAGTTAATCCAAGTATCGATGATGTGGATGTTTTTGGAATGACCAGTGATGAAACGGCTGCTTACGTGAACTTTTTTAAAATAAGAAATGGAAATATCATTCAGAGTTTTACCACCGAAATAAAAAAAATCCTTGAGGAAACGGATGAAGAAATTATGGAGCAGGCTCTGGTTGAAATCCGTCAGAAATTTGATTCTGATTCTAAGGAGGTGTTGCTGCCTTTCCATCTGGGTATTGAAATCCCGAATGTAAAACTGATCGTTCCTAAAGTAGGTGATAAAAAACGTATTGTAGAACTTTCCGAAAAAAATGCAAAAGAATATCGTCTTGAAAAACTGAAGCAGGTACAGATTGTAGATCCTGAAAGACATACCAACCGAATTATGGCGGAAATGCAAAAGCTGCTCAGAATGCCTGTAGAACCCCGCCACATCGAAGGCTTCGATAACTCGAACATTCAGGGAACAAATCCTGTTTCCGCATGTGTTGTTTTCAAAGACGGGAAGCCCAGCAAAGCCGACTACAGAATTTTCCATCCGAAAACCGTGGAAGGACCGAATGATTTTGCCACCATGGAAGAAGTCATTTACCGCCGTTATAAAAGAATGCTGGATGAAGGAGAAGAACTACCTCAGTTGATTCTTATCGATGGAGGTAAAGGCCAGCTTTCTTCTGCAGTGAAAAGCTTGCGTTTATTGGGATTATATGGTAAAATCACCATCATTGGTATTGCGAAAAGACTGGAAGAGCTTTTCTTTCCCGAAGATTCTATCCCATTATACCTTGATAAAAAATCAGAAACGCTAAAAATTCTGCAGAGAGTACGTGACGAAGCGCACCGTTTTGGCGTAAAGCATCACAGAACGAGAAGAAAAAATTCAACGATAAAATCCGAGCTGGAAGAAATTCCGGGCGTGGGCGGAAGAACAATAGAATTGCTTTTATCCCGGTTAAAATCCGTAAAAAGAATTAAGGAATCAAGCCTCGAAACTTTAGAAGAGATTCTTGGGAAAAGCAAGGCTAAAATTGTGTATGAATTTTTTAATAATGAATAAAAAAGGTTGGAAAATTTTCCAACCTTTTATTATCTGAAATTATTTTTTTAAAAATGTCTCCTTGGAATACTCACCAGTTGCTTTTGGCATTTCAATAACGATATTTCCGTTTTCATAATATCCTAAAGTTGCCTCGCCATTCTGCAGTTTCACTCTGAAAACATCACTTTTTGTTGTAGCTTTAAAAGTTGCGTACGGAGATGAGCTGTTAGAATCTACTAAAATAAACTGATTGCTATCCAGCTGCACCTTCATTACATCAACTTTACCGTTACTGAATTTTACAGCATTATTTCCAGATGAAACTGAGTTTGCGTTCTCTTTTGTTTCTGTGACCGATGGTGTTGTGATAGCTGCTGTATTTGCAACAGTTGTCTGTACAACAGGACTGGAAGTAGAGACAGATGCTAAAGTTTGCTTAAGCGCATCCTGAAAACCTTCCTCAAATTCTTTAATACTAGAAGCACCTTTTACAGAAAATATTATTTTATCATTACAGTCCTTAAATTGGAGCAGCACTTTATTTCTAAGAAGACCGCTTTCATTTACCACATCCGACATTAATACATTGCATGGATTCGCCTGCGCTTCAGCCGGCCACTGCAATTTGTCAGAAGCAACTACGGTGTAATTTTTAGTCTTCAAAGTTTTTGTTAGCATAGCAGTCAAGCCGTAATCCTGCTTAAAACTTTGAAACTTTGGCGGAATTGAAATATATTGAAAGTCAGAAACCTTCTGTCCAAATGCAAACATTGAACACGTTATGAGTATAAACAGTGAAATTTTTTTCATTTTTATAATTATCTAGATTTATATATAGAATTTATTTTTTAACAGCTTCTTCAAAATTCATTTTAAGTCTATTTTCAAATTTCTTTATAAAATCATTTTCAACTTCGCTACTATTATTAAGTTTTTTTGATTCTGCATCCACTACATTCATATTTAATTCTCTTTTAAAATATTCTTTATGGAACGAATTCTCACCTGATAAAAAAGTTGATAACAATTTGTCTTCTTTTACATTGTAGTAAGCGAGAATCATTCTATTCATGTAGTAAATAGTTTTATTTTTTCTTTCCTGAGTAAGAATTCCAAAATCAAATTTTAAATTGTGGAGATTTCTATAAGGAGAATTTTGAGCAAAAAAAGGATTTCTGTATAGTATGATCAGCTTTTCAATATTATTTTTATTACAATACTCACGTAGATATTCTCTCTGTTTTTTGTCTGATAAAAAACTATTATTGTTTAAAATTTTGAAATCAAAATCATTCGGTTTTTTAGTTTGTATGGTAAGCTGTTTTATGAAATCCGAAGCGTCATAATCTAGAACTTCCGTGAATTGAACTTCGACATTATCGCCCACTTCAGCATGGATATGTTTAAGCTTAGTATTGATATTACTTACAAAACCAACCTGACAGAAAACACTTGTTTTAAAAATTATCAAAAAAAATAATAATGTTTTTTGCATGAGGTTAATCATTTCTGAATTGTCCCATATCCAGTTTCAGGGAAAAGAAATTAGAGTAAAAATTCGATCCTCCGATTCCCGAATTGGTGATGGCATAATCTAATGTCAGACCTCTGTATCGGATCCCTATTCCCGCACTTGGCTGGAAGGAAACTTTTCTTCGGAGATCTTCAATATCCGTAATCGACTGGAATCTGTTGACCCCCAATCTCACAAATATCATTTTTTGATACCCAAGTTCTGCTCCCGCATAAGGTGTAATACTGGCAATATCCGAAGAAATAAGAGCCGCTGTTTTGGCGAAATCGATATTTAACCCAGCTTCCGGCAACACATAAACACTGCTGTTGATCTCAAATAATTTACTCGCTCCTACATTAAGTTTCGGCATAGTGAGTTCCATTTTGTCCTGAGGTGCCGGGTTGAATTCTTCTCCGTTCACCACCGTTGAAAGTTCTTTTTGATTAACACTCCAGAAGTTTACCGTAGTGGTGGCATCTCGCAACATACCTCCCAGTTTCCAGCCGTTATCCATTTTATAGATTGCACCAACATCAAACCCGAATCCATAGCCATTGGCAAATTTACCGACATTTCGATACACGATTTTAGCATTGATGCCGACGTCCAGCTTAGTATTACCTCCCGGATTAAAAGCGTAGGACAGTATAGCTGCATAATCAGACTGTGAGAATTTCGTGATTTTATCGTAATCAATATTTCCTTCCGTATCGATAAGCTGTGTGGTATTCAAAATATTATCGACCCCTAACCTTACTACGGAAACTCCGAAAACGCCGGTTTCCAGAACTTTAGCATATGCGAGATAATCATATTTGGCAATCGATTCAAAATATTCGGCGTGCATGGCTGCTCCCTGCCAGTCTTTTTCAACCCCCATAAGTCCCGCAGGGTTCCACATTGGAGAATAGACATCGTCCTGGTTGGAAACTACAGCCCCCCCCATTGCCAGACCCCTGGCTCCGGCTCCGATATTCAGGAATTCGTTGGAATACTTTCTGATGATCTGCGATTGTGATATCCCGAACATCAGGAAAAATACAGGTAAAAGATATTTTTTCATCATATAAATTGATGCTTAATTTAAGGTTTTTTGTTTCTTAGCTTTTATCAATCCGTTGACAATGATTGCCAGTATCATAACTCCAGAAGCCACATAAAAAACGGGACTCATATGTTCTGATTCTCCAAAGATAAAAAAAGCTAGTATAATTCCGTAAACTGGTTCTAAATTAACTGTTAAAATTAGTGTGAAAGGCGAAATATATTTCATCAGATTTACCGATTCAAGCATCGGAAAAGCAGTGAAAACACTTGCTAACAAGCATATTAACGCAATATCACGGTAACTTATTTCATTCATGTGAAAAATTTGTCCGGTAAACAGATAAATTACCATTAAAATAAACCATCCGGAGAATATTTCGTAAAAAATAATGTTTCCAGAGCTTGTTTTCCCAAACATTTTGCCGTTGAATACCGAAAAAACAGTTCCGAAGATGGCACATAATACTCCGTAAAGAATACCTTCTTTAAATCTGAATTCTGTTTTAAATATTAACAGGATACAGGCGACAATCACAACACCCATGATAACTTCCGAGATATCAATCTTACGTTTAAAAATAATAGGTTCCATAATGGAAGCAAATAAAGTTGATAATGAAAGGCAGCTTAAGGCAATGGAAACATTGGAAATTTTAATAGAATGAAAAAAACAGTACCAGTGCAAAGCCATGGAAAAACCTATTGCCGCAAGCTGGAAAAAGATCTTTTTTGAAACTTTAATGCTTTCTTTTCTAAAAACCCTGATGAAAATAAAAAGAAATACGGCAGCAAACAGCATCCTGTAAAATACGAGAATTTCTGCGCTGGCGTGAATCAGTTTTCCCAGAATTGCCGTAAATCCCCATAAAAACACAATCAAATGCAATCTGAAAAGAGCCAATTTATGCATATCCTACTTCTTTTTTATTTTTTTGCAAATTTACAAATCGCTTTAACAATGCTCGAAAATATTTACAATTAAATCACCCTTTTTAAGTTTTATTCTACAATAAAATTGTATTAAACTTTAAATGTAAGTCTTAAAACCCAAAAGGATCGAATTAATCTGCACACTACCCAAAATGTTTTTTTAATTATTATTGATGAATAGGCAAACAAAAACCCTGAAAATTTATTCAACTTTCAGGGCCTTCAAATAATAAACTATTAAAAAAATAAACTAGGAACTAGAGAAAAGTGTAAGATTTCACTCTCACTTTCTCTATTGTAAAGTTAGCAAATTACGAACCAGAAAAAATATAAATTTTGTTAAAAATTTCATAAATTTCTGAAAACCAATTTATTAAACAAATGTTTACATCAATTTTTATTCCATTCAAAAAATAGTATCTTTAAAACGAAAAAATTGTGATTTTATGGACATTGAATTCAACAAAAGAGAAGATCAAAACAGATTAAAGTTATCAGAAATAAATCGTCTGCTCGCTGAAATCAAAAAAGGAGGCGGGGAGAAAAGGCTGCAAAAGCTTCGTGAAGAAGGAAAAATGACAGCAAGAGAACGGGTTGAATATCTTCTTGATAAGGATTCTGATTCCATAGAGATTGGTGCTTTTGCCGGTTATGAAATGTACGAAGAACATGGCGGCTGTCCGAGCGGCGGCGTAGTGGTGGTTATGGGATATGTATCCGGAAGACAATGTTTAATTGTTGCCAATGATGCTTCTGTAAAAGCTGGTGCCTGGTTCCCGATTACGGGTAAGAAAAACCTGAGAGCCCAGGAAATTGCGATGGAAAACAGACTTCCAATTATTTACCTGGTTGATTCGGCAGGCGTTTATCTTCCGATGCAGGATGAAATTTTTCCTGATAAGGAAATGTTCGGAAGGATTTTCAGAAATAATGCGAAGATGAGTGCTGCGGGAATTATCCAGATTTCTGCCGTGATGGGTAGTTGTGTTGCAGGTGGAGCTTACCTTCCGATCATGAGTGATGAGGCAATGATTGTTGATGGAACAGGTTCAATTTTTTTAGCAGGAAGCTATCTCGTAAAAGCGGCAATTGGAGAAAGTATTGATAATGAAACTTTGGGAGGAGCAACTACGCATTGTTCGATCTCCGGAGTTACCGATTATAAAGCGAAGGATGATAAAGACGCTCTGAACAGGATCAAAAATATCATGAAGTCTTTAGGAAGCACTGAGAAAGCAGGTTTCGACAGGATTGAAAGTGCTCTGCCTAAGGAAAAACCCGAAAATATTTTCGGAATTATGCCGGCTTCAAGAACAGAGCAATATGATACGTACGATATTATTAAGTGTCTGGTTGATAATTCCGAATATGAGGATTATAAACCGGATTACGGTAAAAGTATCATCTGCGCTACGGCAAGAATCGATGGCTGGTCGGTAGGAATTGTAGCCAACCAAAGAAAGCTTGTCAAAAGCGGAAAAGGCGAAATGCAGTTCGGAGGTGTAATTTATTCTGATTCTGCAGATAAAGCAACAAGGTTTATTGCAAACTGTAATCAGAGAAAAATCCCTTTGGTATTCTTACAGGATGTAACGGGCTTTATGGTAGGCTCTAAATCTGAGCACGGAGGAATTATTAAAGATGGTGCAAAAATGGTAAATGCTGTTTCCAATTCTGTGGTTCCGAAATTTACTGTGATTACAGGAAATTCTTATGGGGCTGGAAATTATGCCATGTGTGGAAAGGCTTATGACCCACGACTTATTGTAGCGTGGCCATGGGCAGATCTTGCAGTAATGGGCGGAGCACAGGCTGCAAAAGTTTTGGCTCAGATCCAGGAGTCTACTCTCAAAAAACAAGGAAAAGAAATTACCGAGAAAGAGCATAACGAAATTTTAGACAGCATTTCAAAAAAATATCAAAAGCAGACGGAAGCTACTTATGCAGCGGCGAGGCTTTGGACGGATGCCATCATCAACCCGATAGATACAAGAAAATGGATTTCTATGGGAATTGAAGCAGCCAATCATTCTCCGATTACCGAAAAGTTTAATCTTGGGGTGATACAGGTTTAAAATTGATAATTGATAATTGATAATTGATAATTGATAATTGATAATTGATAATTGATAATTGATAATTGATAATTGATAATTGATAATTGATAATTGATAATTGATAATTGATAATAAAAAAAAAAATATGCGGAAGTTCCGCATATTTTTTTTTTTATGGTTGTTTTTCTTTTAGGTGTTGTTCCGTTGTTATCCTCACAAAGAGCCTAGCCCCGATTGAAGCAAGTGTCTGAGCTCATTTAGTAGACTGAGGCTGCGGCGGCTTCGCCGCCGCAGCCTCAGTCTACTAAATAGCGAGTGCGGAAAGCGGGAAAAAGCTTCTAATAAAAAATATATATTGCTTTTCGATATAATCAAATTGCTTCTAAAATACAATTCGACGGAGTCAAAAAGCTTCCAATAAAATATATATATTGCTTTTCGGTGTAATCAAATTGATCTGCTTATCAGGAAAAGAATACTCCGGTGCGGAACCTTTCCTTATTCAGTTTTTTATTGGTAGACAATCCCCAAAGAATAAATTCTTTCATGAATAAAAGATCTTCTTTTCTGGTATCCGGCTGGTATTTTTCAATAATCTTGTCAAGTGCACTCACGCGATTAAGCGCTTTGGCGTATGATTCATCAGAAGATTCATCCGTAATTTCTATAAAACCGTCGTCTTCCAGGAACCAGTCTGTAATTTGCTGAAAAGGTCCGGCCACCTCTTTCTTCTCCAGTTTTTCTACTTTTGGGAAGTAAGAAGTAAATAATGTTTTAATAGCGTTATCAATAAGGATTTGTGCCACTGCTTCTGCACCTTCCTGTTCCCCTTCGTATACGAGCTCTACCTTTCCGGTAATAGCTGGAATGACGCCCATGAAATCACTTAACCGGACAGTAGTATTCTGGTCGCCCGTTAAAAGGGATCTTCTTTCTGCCGTACTTAAAAGATTTTCAAACGCCGTGATGCTCATACGCGCGCTCACACCGCTTTTATAGTCAACAAACTCGCTGTCGCGGGCTTCAAAACCGATCTGCTCCAAAAGATCTTTTGCCAGCTCAGGTACATAGACTCCGTTTTGCTGTCGGCTGTCTAAACTGGATTCATATTTTGTAATTTCCTTTGCAATATGAATATTTTCAGGATAATGGGTAAGAATTTGCGATCCGATTCTGTCTTTCAAAGGGGTAACAATACTTCCTCTGTTGGTATAATCTTCCGGATTGGCTGTGAAAACGAATTGTATATCCAACGGCATTCTTACTTTAAACCCACGAATCTGAACATCACCTTCCTGCAGGATATTAAACAATGAAACCTGAATTCTCGCCTGAAGATCCGGCAATTCATTAATAACAAAAATACTTCTATTGGCACGAGGGATCATCCCAAAATGTATAACCCTGTCATCCGCGTAGGAAAGTTTGAGGTTAGCGGCTTTAATGGGATCTACATCACCAACAAGATCGGCAACCGTTACGTCCGGCGTCGCTAATTTTTCAAAAAATCTTTCGTCCCTGTGCAGCCATTCGATAGGCGTATTATCACCTTCCTTTTCAATAAGTTCTTTGGCGTATCTTGAAATGGGATTAAAAGGATCATCGTTGATCTCACTTCCGCTTACAAAAGGAATCCATTCATCCAACAATGAAGTCATCATTCTTGCCAGTCTTGTTTTTGCCTGTCCGCGTAATCCCAATAAATTGATATTGTGCCGACTGAGAATTGCATGTTCCAATTGAGGAATCACAGTAGTTTCGTAGCCGAAAATTCCTTCGAAGACATTATCTTTATTTCGAATTTTTATGATCAGATTATCTCTTAATTCGTCTTTTATGCTTTTGATTATATATCCTGATGCTCTTAATGAGCCTAATGTTTTTATATCTGGCTTTGCAGTCATTGTATTCAATATGATTTGATTGTAATTAAATATTTTAAATTTAACGTATTCTTTTTTTGCGGTTGGCTTCATAATCTTCAAAGATCATTTGTCCCAAACCATTAAGTCCGGTATAAAAGGCTTTACCCTGATTAGCTTCTGTAAACTCGCGAACAAATTGCTGAAGATAAGAATCCTGTGCGATCATAAAGGTAGTTATCGGAATATGGAGCCGGCGTGCCTGAGCAGCCATATTATAACATTTTTGCACAACATATTCATCCAACCCGTAAGAATTCATATAGTAGGTACCATCCGGCTCCCGCACACAGCTTGGTTTACCGTCGGTAATCATAAAAATCTGTTTATTGGTATTTCGTTTGCGACGCAAAATATCCATGGCCAACTGAAGTCCTGCAACCGTATTGGTATGGTATGGTCCGACTTGAAGATAAGGCAGTTCCTGAATTTTAACCGGCCACGCATCATCTCCAAAAACAATAATATCCAACGTATCTTTCGGATATCGGGTAGTAATCAATTCAGCAAGCGCCATCGCAACTTTTTTTGCAGGAGTGATACGATCCTCGCCATATAAGATCATACTGTGACTGATATCAATCATTAGCACCGTACTCATCTGGGATTGATGAACACTATCTTCAACCATCAGATCATTTTCTGTAAGATGAAAATCACCAATTCCATTATTGATCTGGGCATTCTTAATACTTTCGGTAATAGATATTCTCTCAACAGGGTCTCCGAAATTATAATTTCGAAATTCTCCGGTAGTATCCTCCCCCGCTCCGCTTTTGTTGGTTTTATGATTGCCAGTCCCGTTTTTTTGCAGATTGCCAAATATCTGGTTAAGAGCCTGTTTCCTTATATTTTGCTCCATTTTGGCACTCAGCCGTATTCCCTTGCCATTTCCGGTGGGATCAACTTCTTCACGGATAAATCCTTTTTTCTTCAGATCTTCAATAAAATCATCGATCGTATAATCCGGTGTAGTAAGTTCATATTCTTCATCCAACATTCGAAGCCAGTCGATAGCTTCATCAAAATCTCCTGAAGTATGGGTTAATAGATCCGTAAAGATTTCCAGCAACCTGTCAAATACTGACATTTCGGGTGGCTGATAATTACCAAATCTAAAACCTTTTACAATATGTTCTTTCATATTATAAAGTTACGATATAATTTTCCTACCCTTAAAAGATTCCATCTATTTTAATTTTTATCATTAATAATAATATAATATTTATATTTTTTTCAGGAGCTTTTTCTCGCTATCCACTCATACTCCTCGCTCCGGGTTTTGCCGGGGCGTAAGGCCTTTCTTTCCCTCCCCTGCTGCGGGGTAACCGTTACTATCGAGGCTAGGGTAATACAGATAAGGGTGAGAAGTAAGAAGTAAGAGGTAAGAAGTGAGAGGTAAGAAGTGAGAGGTGAGAAGTGAGAGGTGAGAAGTAAAAGGTTATGGGCAGTGAATAGGTAATAAGGCCAAAACGTGTTGACAGGCTGTTTCTGTACTTCACCTAATAAACTTTGAACAAGGAATCTTGAATCTTCAATTTCGAATCTTGAATCTCGAATCTTGAATCATGAATCTTGAATCATGAATCTTGAATCTTGATGATAAATAATAATTATTTGATCCAACATTGAATCTCTACTATCCCTTCTCACCTCTCACCTCTCACTTCTAACCTTTTACTTCCTACTTCTTACCTCTCACCTTTCCCTT